>JAEEGH010003483.1_pt1 | contig 41303 bp, 24 predicted proteins | sample 9134181 | NCBI WGS metagenome assembly JAEEGH01 (sample SAMN16246544, study PRJNA631951) | gut metagenome | biome: gut microbiome; feature: rumen; material: DP-attached | host: Bos | place: Iran: Karaj | collected 2018-10 | reverse complement strand
TTGTCTGGATGCTCATGGTGTAGCCGCTGGGCTCAGGATCATCCTCGCCTTCGACGAAGGTCAACGGGCCCTTATAGTAGATCTTGTACGTACCATTGTCGGCGGTTTCCACCAGGCCATTGATGAAATAGGTGTCCTCTACGAGGTTCACGTCAACATTACCATCATTGATGGTGGCACCATTGACGCTGCCGGTGTAAGTACCGGCACTCTCGGTTAAGTAGTCAAGTACAAACGTTCCTTCGCCGAGAATCCAGTCCTTGGTGCGGAAACTGAGTGCCAGCGTATGACCATCGGCATCTGTAAACTGAGTGTTCAGAGCCTTCACGCCCTTGCCCAGTTTGACTGTGGGCTGAACGGTGGCATTGCCGAATGTGCACCAGGTGATGTTGCTGAACTCACCGTTGAGACCTTCTATGGAGTCACTTTCGCAGGCGGCAAAGCCGAACACTGCCAGCAACATGATGATATATCTAAACTTTTTCATATCTTTTACTTTTTTACCTTTTTACTTTTTCACCTTTACAAATCACCATCCGGCATTCTTCTGCATGTTCGGATTAAGTTCAATCTCCTTCAGAGGAATGGGCAGGAGCCAGTTCCGCTCCTTGAAACCGTAGTTCTGGTTCTTGTACTGCCACTCCACGCCAGTCGTAGAGAAGACGGGTATCTCCTTACCCTGTTCCTTCATCGCCTTGTCAGCATCGCGCCAGCGAATGAGATCCTGATAGCGTACGGCCTCGTTGCAGAGCTCGAAGCGCTTCTCGTTCTTGACGTCGTCGAGAGAGACACTCGAAAGCAGACTTTCCTTGGCACGCTGACGAATCTGGTTGACGTAGTCGAGTGCCTTGCTGCTGTTGCCTGCCTGCAGCTGAGCCTCGGCAGCCATGAGCAGCACCTCGGCATAGCGCATCACCTTCAGGTCGGTGAACTGGAAGCACTGGAAGCCTGAGAAGTCGACCACGAGGTCGCTCTTGAACGACTGGTTCTTATAGAGGAAGACACCTTCGCTGCCATAGAGGAACTTACCTGCCTGCAGCGTGACACCGAAGTTGGACACCTGGTCGTAGTTCATGATTGTCTTCTTCAGACGGGCACCGTCGGCACCCTCCCACGCCACGAAGGCATCGTAGAGCGCCTTGCGGGGATTCATGAATCCATACATACCCTGTGCCAGAACCTCGGCAGCCTCTCCGCTATAGGTGAGCTTGTCTGTACGCCAGCCCTGCATGATGAAGAGGAAGTCCATGCTCAGGTTCTCCTGGTCGTTGCGCTTTTGGAGTTCGAAGAGCGACTCACAGTTGTTGTTGTAAAGCGCATGGAACTGCATGTCATACTCACCTGCGAAGAGTTCGTATTTGCCAGAGTTGATCACATTGTCGAGCATGGCGGCAGCCTCGCTGTACTTTCCCTGGAAGAGATAAGCCTTGCCGAGGAATGCCTGTGCCGTCTCCTTGGTGATGCGGATGCCTGTCTCCTCATCGCTGGCACTGGTCTTTGAAGGCAGTGTACCGCTGCTGATGGCCTCGGTGAGGTCGCTCTCCACGAGTGCCCACGTCTCAGAAGGATCGCTGTTGGGCTTACGATATTCGCCCGGCTCCAGCAGATGGTCAACGACGGGAGCCGTTCCCCAAAGGGTGACGAGTTCGAAGTGTGCCCATGCACGGAACACCTTGGCCTCGTTGATGGCACGCTTGGCGACGACGGTCTCGCCCTCCACCTTGTCGATGATGAGGTTAGCCTTGTAGATGACGCCGTAAAGACCTGAGTAGAGGCTCTGGATCATGCTGTGGTCTGAGTCAAAGGTGTACTCGTTGAGTTTCTCCATCTCACCGTTGTCACCACGTGAGCCACCGCCTGCATAAAGGTCATCAGAAAGCAGGTTCAGGGTCAGGAACCAGTTATAGTAGATATCTCTCATCTCTGTGTAGAGTGAGGCCGTGGCCTGCATGACGTTCTCGTCGTTGGTATAGAAGTCATCCATGCTGCCCAGATTGCCGTGCTTCTGAATGTCGAGCTTGTCTTCGCAACTTACGAAGAGGAAAGAGGAAAGAGGAAGGAGCAAGGAGAATACGCCTGCCACAACTATTTTATATATATTCTTTTTCATAACTGTCATTTTTTATCTGTGAAAATCAAATCTTCTGTGATCATCTGTGAAATCTGTGGCTTAGAACTCGATGTTCAGACCGAATACGAGCTTCTTGGATGTAGGATATCCACCCTTGTCGATACCCATACCCGACGTAGAGTTGGCCGAAGCCTCGGGATCGAATCCGGGATAGCTGGAGATGGTGAAGAAGTCGTCGAGAGAAGCATAAACACGTGCGTGGTTCAGATACACCTTCTTGATGATGTTCTTGGGGAACGTATAACCCAGCTGAATCTGCTTGACCTTGAAATATGAGCCGTTGTAGACCATAGCATCAGAGTCAGCGTACTTGTCCATATCGGCAGCACCAGTCTTAGGCACCGTACCATTGGGATTGTCGACCGTCCAGCGGTTGTCATAGAACACTTCCTTCAGACGATTGGAAGAGGCGTAGTCAGGACGATTGATACAGTTGAAGATCTTATTGCCTACGGCACCCGTACCGAAGACGGTCAGGTCGATACCCTTCCAGGCAGCCGTCAGTGTGAGACCGTATGTGACATCGGGGATGGCATCGCCGATATAGGTACGATCAGCATCGGTAATCATACCGTCGCCGTCGAGGTCCGTGAAGGTGGGATTACCTGTCTCCGGATCCACACCGGCGAACTTATAGCCGCGGAAGTAGTAGACGGGATAGCCCTGCTCGAAGTAAGTCACCGTATAGGTGTGGAAAGTGGTACCGCTCAGGCGTGTGATGGAGGGATCAATATAGGTCACCTCATTGGTCAGTGTGGAGAGGTTAGCACGGACGCTGTAGCTGAAATCTCCGATATGGTCGCGCCAGCCGAGGTCGAACTCGAAGCCCTTGTTCTCCACGTTACCGGCGTTCAGGGGCGATGTGCTGCCACCGATGATGAGCGACGGCGTGGTACCCCATACCAGCAGGTCCTTGGTCTTCTTGATAAAGTAGTCGATGCCGAAGGTCATGCGTCCGCCGAAGAGGATGCCGTCGAAACCGAAGTTCAGCTGCTCAGAGGTCTCCCACTTCAAGTCCTCGTTACCCATCGTCGATGGAGCGGCGGCCTGCGTGTAGCTGATGCCTGAGCCGAAGGGATAGAGTCCACCCAGTGCCATGTCGGTGCTGTAGCTGTATCCACTGAGGGCGGAGAGGCTACCGTTCTGACCCCATGATGCACGGAACTTCAGGCTGTCGAACCACGTCTTGATCGGATTGAAGAATTTCTCCTCGCTGATGGTCCAACCTACTGACACTGCAGGGAAATAGCCCCAGCGGGTCTTCTTCGAGAGCTTCGAGAGGTCGGCGGCGTCTGCACGGAGCGAAGCCTGCAGCAGATAGCGGCCCAGATAGTCGTAGCCCAGACGTCCGAAGTACGAGTACTTCGTGGTCTCTGTGGTCTCACCACTCACGCCCTTCACAGCCGAGGCATTGGCATAATTCAGATAGTAGAACAGCGGATCGTTCTTCTTTAGGGCATCCTCAGTTCCGTCGTTCGACAGGGAGCCTGATACATTGTCACTGGATGACTTCTGGAACGACATACCCACCATTGCTGAGACGGTGTGGTCGCCGAAGGTCTTCATATAGTTGGCGAAGTTCTCCCACTGGTAGTAGATAGAGGTGGATGAACTGGCGCTGAAGTCGAGATAGTCGCGGCTCTGCACGGAGTTGCCGTAGAAAGGCAGCGAGGCGCCGCTGTTTCGTGTACCACCCAGGCGATAGCCGAAGCGTGAGGTAAAGGTGAATCCTTGGAAAGGCGTGAAATCACCGTAGATTGATCCGTTCACATTGAAGCCCGTGGTCTTCGAGGTGTTGTTGTCGCGCATGATGAGGGGGTTGTACTGCTCACCGGCATAGAACTTGGAGATACCGTAGTAGTCGCCGTTCTCGTCCTGCAACAGGTGCTTGCCCTGCGACAACACGTATGCCATCTCGTAAGGCAACTCCTCGGAGGAGTATGTGACAGGTGTCAGCGGGTCGAGCATCAGGATGGAAGTCAGCAGTGAGCCGTACTCGCTGTTTGAGGATACCGTACGCACGTCGTACTTCTCAATCTGGTTTGTCGTACCCACCTTCAGCCAGTCCTTGATCTTATACTCACCGTTGATGGTGGCCGTCAGACGCTTGTAGGTGTCGGCGTCACCCTTCACGATACCATTATTCTTAAGGTACGCGAGCGAGAGGTAGTAGTTGCCGCGGTCGTTACCGCCGGTGAATGAGAGGGAGTGCTTCTGCATGTGGCCGTGTGTGAAGGCGGCATCAGTCCAGGAGGTGTTCGTCTTGCCGTCCCAATTCTTCAGCAGATAGTCCTTCGTGAAGATGTTACCCTCGTCCATATAATTGATGTACTGCTCAGAGTTCAGCATCTTCGGGATCCGTGCGAGGCTCTCGTCCGTCCACTGGAAGTCATACGAGATCTTTCCCTCACCGGGCTTACCCTTCTTGGTGGTGATGAGCACGACACCGTTACCAGCCTCAGCACCGTAGATGGCAGCCGAAGCAGCGTCTTTCAAGATTTCCATTGAGGCGATGGTCGAGGGATCGATACCGCTGATGTCGCTTAAGCGCACACCGTCAACCACGTAGAGAGGCTCTGACGATACATTAGAGGAATAACCGCGCACACGTACGGTAGGAGATGAGCCCGGAGCTGCCGAGGTGTTGATTACCTGCACACCCGAAGTCTTACCCTGCAGAGCCTGCTGGGCATTGACGATGGTACGGTTCTCGATGTCCTCTGGTTTCACCTGCGAGATGGCGCCCGTCACCGAACTCTTTTTCTGTACACCGTAACCCACGACCACCACTTCGTCCAGCACCTTGTTGTCTGGTTGCAGTTTGATGGTCATACCGTTCTTAGCGGCCACTTCCTGAGTCTCGTAGCCGATGTAGGAGACGATGATAGTCTGTCCGGCCTTCACGTTGAGGGTGAAGTTGCCGTCGAAGTCGGTGATGGTGGCGTTCTTGGCGTCAGCCTTGTCGCTGACGGTCGCACCGATCACGGCCTCACCGTTCTCGTCAATCACAGTGCCCTTGATTCCCTGGGCGAAAGATGTAGCTGACACGAATAGTGCCATCAACATCATCAGAATACTGCTCTTTTTCATTGATTCTAATTGTTAGTTTAAATTTGTTATGATATAAAATTGTTCGTTACCATTTGGCCTTGGCGGCCGTTTTCGGGTGCAAAAGTAGATATTATTCCTATTTTTCTCATTTCAAGGCGTTCTTTTGATTGTCGCCTGTGTTCAAAAGTGTTTTCCGGCATTTCAATTTGTTCAAATCCGTTCCGATTTGTTCAAATCTGAGGATTTGGAAGGCTAAGGAATATAGGATTTTAGGATTTTTTATTCTCAATTATTCAATTTTCAATTATTTTTCTTAACTTTGCACACAGCAAACCTAAATGCGTATGAATAAAACAATAAAGATAGCAGCTGGACTATTAGCATTGATACTGCTCTCCTGTCAGAAGACGGAGCTTCAGCAGCAGCGCGACAAGGACGAGGAGAACGGCTTCGTGGTGGCGCAGGAGTTGTCGAACAGCCGTGTGCAGTGCATCGCGGAGGACAAGACAGGACAGCTGTGGATAGGCACGTTCCGGGGTCTGAACCGCTACGACGGCCACGAGTACCACCAATACTTTTGTGCCGACGACACGACGGGACTGCCTGACAACCAGATCAAGGACGTGCTCTGCGACCAGCAGGGACGGCTTTGGGTGGCAACGGTGAACGGTGTGTGCCGATACACCCGTCAGGACTGTTTCAAACGCATCGATGTGAAGTCGACGAACCTGAACATCCAGAAGCTGATGGAGGACAGCAAAGGACGCGTGTTCATCTACAACGGCACGGAGGTGATGCGCTATGACGAGGGCCTGCAGGCCTTCCACCCCATCATCACCCGAGATATGACGCGCCAGCAGTGGACCTGGGGCAACTGCATCATCGACGCCGCAGACCAGATACTCATCACCGAGAGCCAGCGCATCCTGCTCTACGACGGCACGTCGTTCAAGCTGAAGCAGGAGATCGGGTTAAATAGGAGTCAAGAGACGGGAGAAGGGAGAAACGAGTATTTCTTTTATTCGGAGATGCTCTCCAATGGGCTGATGGTGCTATCCGGCTACGGCAATATCAGACTCTTCGATACGAAGTCGGTGAAGATCGTACCCCTCACCCCAGAGATGGAGGCCCGTCTGACGGCCCACGCCAGCATCGTACAGGCGGCACGGCTGTTGGAAGACAACACCATCCTGCTCAGCACGTCGAAGAACGGGATGTTCGAGCTGAACCTGCTGGCGCAGACGCTGCACGGCGAGGGTGACGCGGGCTTCACAAGGCCCGTGCCTGACGCAATGGTGACACAGGTGTTCCAGGACTCACGGAAGAACGTGTGGCTGGGCACCTACGACAAGGGCCTCTTCGCCGACTACTATTATAAGGAAAAGTTCGGCGGCTCGGACAACTACCTGAACCGCATGATCGACAACTCGAGCGTGCTCGCCGTCGCCACAGACCGCCAGCAGAACCTCTGGATCAGCACCCTACTCAAGGGGCTCTACGTGTACCATACCGACACGCAAAAGGCGGAGCTCATCCCCCTGGAGGGACTGCCTGCCGGAGAACAGAAGAATGCCGTGACGCACATCTTCTGCGACCGCGACGGACTGCTGTGGCTCTCTGTGGGCAGCATCGTGATGAAGTGCCGTTATGAGGGAGGAACGCTCGCCATACTCGGTCAGACGCCCGTGCCGGGGGCGATGGACTTCGAACAGACGGACGACGGTACCGTGTGGGTCTCAACGAGCACGAATGATATTGTGGGGTTCCCCCCCATTGGGGAGCCGATTGTGAAGCAGACGTTTAATGCAGACTTCTGCTTCATCCCATCACTGCTGAGACTAAACGACGGACAGATGCTCATCTCCGCCTTCTTCCAGAAGATTGTGAAGATGAACCCCCAGACGGGCAAGCTCAGCGAACTTGACATCCCCTCGATGGCACAGTGCATCCGCCGCAGCGTCTACATCCCCACCGACATGCTGCAAGACTCGCAGGGCGACGTGTGGATAGGCACTGTGAGCAACGGCCTGCTGCGCTACAGCCTGAAGACGAACGAGATGACTCGCATCGGCGGGCTCTCGTGCTCTGACGTGGGCAGCATCGAGGAAGACCGTCAGGGCAACATCTGGATCAGCACGATGAAGGGCCTGAACCGCTGGGACCGTAAGACGGGACGAATCACCTCGCTCTACAAGGCCGACGGCATCGGCGGCGACGAGTTCACAGACCGTGCCTCGTGCCAGCTGCCCAACGGCAGCCTCGTCTTCGGCAATACCGACGGCATCACGATGTTCAACCCTGAGGATATCGATACGCTCCACCAGATACCCATTCGCTTCTGCGACCTGAAGATCCACAACCAGCTGGTGCGCCCTGCCGCCGACGGCCCCATCGAGGCCCTGCTCGACAGCTGCCGTAAGGTACGCCTCGCCCACGACCAGAACAGCTTCAGCCTCTCGTTTACCGCCCTCGACTTCGGCGAATACGAACGCGTACATTACTATTATAAGATGGACGGCTTCGATAGCGACTGGAACGATGCGGGCAACACCCACGCCGCCAGCTACGCCAACTTGCCCACGGGCAGCTACACCTTCCGTGTGAAAGCCACCGATGACACCAGCGACGAGATTATATCCGACGAGCGCTCGCTGCATGTGGTCGTAGCCCCAGCCCCAGCCAATGCCTGGTGGGCCTGGTGCATCTATCTCACCCTCGCTGCTGCCATCGCCTGGTATCTCTACCGCAATGCCCGTCGCGTGGTGGCTGCCCGCCGTGCTGCCCGTCAGGCCCAGATGGAGAAGGAGCAGGAACTGCGCACGAACCAGATGAACATGAGCTTCTTCGCGAACATCGCCCATGAGTTCCGTACGCCACTGACGATGATTGCGGGGCCTGTGAGCCAGGTGGTGAAGAGTGAACGCCTCAGCGGCGACGACAAGAGCCTGCTCACCATCGCCCACCGCAACATACAAAGGATGTTCAAGCTCGTGAACCAACTGATGGACTTCAACAAGCTCGAGAACGACACGCTGCGGCTGAGCGTCGAGGAGACGGACGTGGTGAAGGTGATCAACGGCGTGTGCGACTACTTCGTCTACAACGCCCGGGAGCGGGGCGTCACCATCAACCGCTTCGGCATGGAGGACGGCCTGATGGCGTGGACGGACGCCGACAAATTAGAGAAGATCCTCACGAACCTCATCTCCAACGCCCTGAAGTTCACACCCCGAGGGGGACATATCGACGTGAGTCTCGACGTGGCAGACAACCAAATCAAGATCACCGTGGCCGATACGGGCAAGGGACTGCCCGAGGACCAGCTCGAGAACATCTTCAAGCGCTACTACCAGCTCGACAACCAGACGAAGGGCATCATCAACTGGGGTACGGGCATCGGCCTCTACTACTCCCGCCGTCTGGCCGAACTGCATCACGGAAGCCTCACCGCCGGCAATCGCGACACCGGCACGGGGGCGGTATTCACGCTTGTATACCCCATGGTCGAGGAGGCTTATTCGGAGGAAGAGCGTCAACCGTTGGAGATGGAGGATTTGGAGACAAGAATACAAGGAGTTCAAGGAGTCCAGGACAATAGTTCTACGGCTGAGAACTCCCAACAAAGTAATGTCATGAACTCCCTGAACTCCTTGAACTCCCTGTCTCCTGAATTATCGGACGAGCGTCCGACGCTCCTCATCGTCGACGACGATACGGAGGTGGTCAACTACATGCGGCTGCTCTTCTCGAAGGACTACCGCCTCATCACCTGTCTCGATGCCGATACCGCCCTCGACGAGATGCGCGCCGAAGAGCCCAACCTCGTGCTCAGCGACGTAGCGATGCCTGGGAAGGATGGCTACGAGCTCTGCCAGGAGATCAAGCAGGACATCCAGCTCTGTCATATCCCCGTGATTCTCGTCACGGCGAAGATCACGGCCGACAATCAGGTGGAGGGCCTCAACGTGGGTGCCGACGCTTACGTCACGAAGCCCTTCGAGCCTGCCGTGCTCTCTGCCCTCATCCAGTCGCAGCTGAAAAACCGTGACCGTGTGCGGAAGCTTCTCACGAAGGCCACGACAACAGAGGAGGAGGGTGTGGACAATGCTCTCAGCGAACAGGACAAGCACTTCATGGAGGAGCTCTACAAGCTGATGGAGGAGGAGCTCTCGAACTCAGAGCTCGACGTGTCGCGCATCACGAAGCTGCTGCTCATCTCGCGCACGAAACTTTATTATAAAATCAAGGGACTGACGGGTGAGACGCCTTCCAACTTCTTCCGCACCTACAAGCTGAACCGTGCGGCTGAGCTCTTGAAGGGTGGCAAGTACACGGTCTCGGAGATTGCCGACCTCTGCGGTTTCAGCACCCAGAGCCACTTCTCCGTGGTTTTCAAGAAGCAATTCGGTGTCACGCCAACAGAATACAAAGGATAAAAAGATTATGAAGATATTCGCAATAGGAATGAATTACGCAGCGCATAATCAGGAGCTGCACGGGACGCTGAAGCGCCCTGACGAACCCGTAATCTTCACGAAGGCGGACTCTGCGATACTGAACCAAGGGAAGCCCTTCTTCATCCCTGACCACCTCGGACGCATCGACTACGAGACGGAAGTCGTGGTGCGCATCTGCCGCTTGGGCAAGAACATTCCCCAGCGCTTCGCCCACCGCTATTACGACGCCCTGACCATCGGCATCGATTTCACGGCGCGCGACCTGCAGAAGAAAGCCTCTGAGGCAGGCCAGCCCTGGACCATCTGCAAGGGCTTCGACGGCTCTGCCACCATCGGCGAGTGGATACCCAAGGAGAAGCTGCTGACGGATCCCGAGTCTCCCTGCGAGCAGTCTGGTTTCCAGCGTCTGCATTTCCACCTCGACATCCAGACAGAGGAAGACCGTGAGCAAGGCCGTGAGGGCAGGACTGTGCAGGAGGGCTGCACCTCGGACATGCTCTACAGCGTCGACGAGATCATCGCCTACATCTCAAAGTTCTTCACGCTGAAAACGGGCGACCTGCTCTATACAGGCACCCCCGCCGGCGTAGGACCCGTACATATCGGCGACCATCTCGAAGGCTGGCTCGAAGGCCGCAAGGTGCTCGCGTTTAATTGTAAGTGACTTAGGCGGAAGGTGGAAAGAGAAATGATGAAAGAAGTATTTGGACTGTTTAGGATAAAGCCGGAGGAACGGATCCAGGCAGCGGCGGCCCTGACGGTCATCGTAGCCCTGAACGCCCTGTTTATCTTACGTCTCCACGAACTGTTCCTGCAACCAGGCTTCGGACCCTACTGGCACGCCTTCGAGCATGAGCTGCACCTCTCAGGCTACGACCCCTACACTTATCTGATGGTGACAGACTGGGACGTATTCTACGAGACCCACCGCCATCCGCTGTTAGCCTTCCTCGTGTGGCCGCTATGGCTGCTGAACCAGGGACTCACATGGCTACTGGGTGTCAACTGCGTACAGTACGTGGTGGCCCTGCCCATCATCGCCTGTTCGCTCTATGCCTATATCTTCCTCTACCGCATCCTCCGTGAGGTGGTGGGGCTCCGTCAGGGCGACGCCACGCTGCTGACGGCGTTCGGCTACTCGATGGCGTACGTGCTGCTGTCGGTCATCGTGCCAGACCATTTTACCGTATCAATGTTCCTCCTGCTGCTGACGCTCTATATCTCCGGTATGTGTATCAGGAAAGGCAGGGAGTTCCGATGGTGGCAGTCTGCCATCCTCTTCTACATCACGGCAGGTGTCACCCTCTCCAACGGCATTCTGGTATTCCTCTCCGGCCTCTTCGTGAACAAGCGTGATTTCTTCCGTCCAAAGTATCTGCTGCTGGCCGTCATCCTGCCATCGGCACTGCTCTGGGCCACCGCTGTATGGCAGCACCAGGCGTTCGTGGAACCACGTCAGCAGGCGAAGGAAAAGGTGAAAAAGGCAGAAAATGAAAAGGAGAAAGAGCGTGTGGCGCAGATGACTGACGATGAGCGAGCCCGCTATGAGGCGAAGAAAGCCCGTCGTGAGGCCGTGCTGCAACGACAGGCAGAGAAGACGGGCAAGCCCATAGAGGACCACGGCTATCTGAAATGGACGGACATCTCCACCTCGCGCTGGGAGACGGCATACGAGAATTTCTTCGGCGAGTCGCTGCAGTTCCATCAGGACTTCTTCTTGGAGGACGCGCTGGTGCTGCGTCCGGTCTTCGTGCCTTACCGCTGGTGGCTGAGCTATGTCGTAGAGGCAGTGATACTGCTGTTGTTCGTCGCGGGAATATGGTTAGGGCGCAGGAGCCATATGTTGTGGATGAGCCTCTCATATCTCGGCTTCAACATCTTCCTGCATATCATCCTGGGCTTCGGCATCAACGAGATCTATATTATGACGCCCCACTGGGCCTTCGTTCTGCCGATAGCCGTGGGGTATTTGTTGAAGGATTCAGGAGACGGGAGGCAGAAGAGAGGAGGCAGGAACATCCGCCTCGCAGTACTGCTGCTGACGGTGTATCTGCTGACTTATAATGGCTGGTTGCTGACGGAATTCCTGCTGACGCCGATCAAAGCGGTGCTTTGAACATTGAGCACTGAACATTATGCGTGCTTCTCCGTGCCAATCCACTTGCGGAGGCGACGGGCTATTGACCGTCCGATATTGCGGAACTGTCCATAGCGCAGATTCAGCCAGAGTTCTTCCAAAGAATTGCCGATTTTGATCCAAGGATGGTTCCAACCGTTGATGCGATAAAGCCGTTCCAGATAGTCTTTGTTTTCCACGACGCTCTCAGGATGATTCAGGGGGAAGGCCAACTCATGTCTCCCCATGGTGAACATCCGTCTGATGCGGTGGGGGGTCGTCTTCAATTCTGCGGAGAAATGGGTGGAGTCGGCCATCAGTCCAATATTGTTAATCTGATTCTTCGTGGGCATGATGGCGAGGCTGTCGTGAAGTAACATGTCCGCCCAATAGATGGTCTCGAAGTATTCCTTGCCGCTTTGGCTATGATCGTAAAACATCTGAAGCATATCGCTGCGCAAGTGTCTCTCACGGGCGACGCTTTCGAGTTTTCGCCGTTTCTCTGGGTCGTTCATGAAACCATACGAAGGATCCCACCGCTGTGCCACCCTTCGCCACGAAGCCCAGCCCCAGATACTGAAGGCGATGGTGAAGAAATAGCTGTCGTTGCCGCAATCCCGTGTCTCTTCGTCGATATTGAAGCCTGATACCATCGAGATACGCTCGTCGTATTCATAGCGGTCGAGCATCTCCTTGCAGAAAGGGAAGAACGACTGTGAGGGCACGACATCATCCTCAAGCACGATGACCTTGTCTGCCAATGAGAAGGCCCAGTTGTGAGAACGGAAACCAGAAGGGTCGCAACCTTCGTTGTGGTCAAGATAGTTACGGTGCACTTCGCACTCCCAGTCTATATGCTCGTCGCTGGCAATCCGACGGCATGCCTCGATGCCCTTCCTATCACGTTCGCCACGGGGACCGTCCTGATAGAGGAACAGCTTCGAGGGCCGTGCCTGTCGTACTGCCTCGAACACCTGCTGAAACGTGTCGCTGCGGTTGAAGAACAGCAGCAACACGGCGATATCGGTCTTGGCAGGATACTTCATTTCGTAACTTTTTCGCTGCAAAGATACACTTTTCTGATGAAATAATACTGCCATTTCCACAAATTTATGTAACTTTGCAGCAAATTAAAGTGTAATACTCTATGCAAACTAACAATTATCACTATACAAAACGGGAACTTGACCTCCTGCAACAACATCTTTATATGATTACAGAGAAAATACTCGAAATATGCGATAAGCATCATATTCAGTATTTTATTATTGGTGGGACAGCTATCGGTGCTTATTATTGGGAAGGATTTATCCCATGGGATGACGATATTGATATTGGTATGACACGTAATAACTATGAACGTTTTCTGACCGTAGCCCCTCAAGAACTGGGAAATAAATTCTTCTTACAATGGTATGGAACTGAAAAAAACACACCTTTTTGGTTTGCTAAGGTCAGGGAAAATGGAACTTTGTTCAGAGAAAGTTGGTTCAGGAATATTCAGATGCATCATGGCATATATGTTGATATCTTTCCTTTTGATAAAATTCCTAAGAATAAATTATTATATAGGATACAGTCAATTGCTTTTGGTTTTATTAACACATGCTTTATTGGCAAATCTATATGGCAATGGAAATACTGCGGGAGATGTGAGGTTGACACTCCTCGAAAGAGAGGTTTCTTACCATGTTTACTGACCAGATTGATAGTTACATTTTTTAGTAAGGATACAATTTTTCGGATGCTTTGTTATACACAAACGATGTTTAATAATAGGGCAGTATCCTATTGTAAAAATATTATGACTACGAATGATATAGTTGCTATTGAGGATGTAAGGTATCCACGGGTGGTCAATTTTGGACGCTTAAAAATGACAGCTCCAAGAGATCTGGAGAAATATTTGCATACACATTACCCGATATTAAAGAAATACCTTCCACAAGAGGAACAGATTAATCATCGTCCTGCCGAATTATCTTTCGGCCAATAATATATTGGATTGATTCTCTGAGAATCTTGGCTTTTGTGTCATCACCTCCCAACTACTTCGCATGAGTCCTTTCTTCAAGAAATACCTTTTCGGAAGATAAAGTCCATGATCTCCTTCAGTATGACGGTGCCTGCCAAGCGTATCACGAGCAAATAGAGCAAAGCTGCCAATACAACCCTACAGAGCAACAAAAGCCAGAGGTTTGTGATAGAGCTGGTGAAGAACGCTGTGACGATCATCACACCAGTTGCGGCAAAGCCAAAAGGCACAATGTCCTTTAGGAAATATAATAAGGAGTAAGCTGTCAACCTACTGACGAAGATAAACCACACGAAGAGCCATAGAAGGTTCAGTGCCACATAGGCCTTCACCATCAAACTGATGCCGTAGGGGTAGAGCAGCAGCATGGCCAGAATCTCCAGGACGCCGAGGGCGAAGGTGCACCCCATGAAGATGCCGGAGTGTCCGCGGCTGATGATCAGGTCGGCGAGCAGCACGCTGATGGGCGCCACCGCCCCGCTGATGCAGAGCCACTGCAGATACTGAGCCGACACCAGCCACTTCTCGCCGATGGCCAGCACAATGAACTCCTTGGCCACGAGACCGAACCCCAACAGCAGCGGGAAGGATACAAATGCCGCGAAGCGCACCATCTTCCGCAGAACGGCGAGCTGACGTTCGCGATCGTCCCTCACGCTCACCAGCACCGCCTGGTCCACCTGCTTCACCATGCCCTGGATGAGCGACGTGCACTTGTTGTTCCACTGGTAGGCCTGGTTGTAGTTTCCCGTATCGTGGGCCGAATAGTAGCGTCCCAGCAAGATGTTCATCACATTGTTGTTCACGTGGGTGAGTATGTCGCTGATGAGAATCTTCACGCTGAAAGGGAAAGCACGACGGACGAACGAGAAGTCCATCTGCAAGGAGGGCCGCCAGTCGCTGTAATGCCAGCGCAACAGGGTTGAGATCAGGATAAACAGGTTTGTCTGCGTGGCGAGACTCCAGTACGAGAAACCCCTCCAAGCCATGATGACGGCAACACAACTTGAGACAACCGTTGCCGTAATGCTCGCCTTGGCCAGCTGCTTCGCTCGCAGGTTCTTGTAGAGATATGCCGCCTGGGCCACACCCGAACAGCTGAAAAGCAGTCCGATGAAGGCGTAACGGCAAAGGGCGACGAGTCGTGGTTCATGGTAATAATCCGCAATGAATGGAGCAGCAAGAAAAAGGATGATGTATATCGAACCGCCCATCAGGATATTGAACCAGAATACCGCATTGTAGTCGCTGTCCTTCGGCTCCTTCTCATTCACCAGCGCCGTCGAGAAGCCGCTGTTCTGCAGCGCCGTGGCAATGAGCGAGAAGATAGTGATCATCGCTATTAGGCCGTAGTCCGACGGATCGAGCAGTCGTCCTAAGATGATGCCGAACACCAGTCCCAGCAGCTGCTGCACGCCGTTGTTCATCCCGCCCCAGAAGAGCCCCTTCGCCGTTTTCTCCTTCAGTGATTCCATTTCGCTTGCAAAGATAATGCTTTTTTCTTAGACAGAAGAACATTTTTAAGACATAATAACAGACTGACATATTTATTTTAGACAGAAGAACAAAAGAACAAAAAATATTATGTACTTATGTACTTATGCCTAAAAATATATCCTCTTTTGTTCATATGTCTAAAAAAATAAGTACCTTTGCAGCGACAATATGAAACAGCCGGACGTCAACAACAGGAAACCGCGTCTCGGATGGCTCGACGCCCTCCGTGGCTTCACGATGCTCCTCGTGGTGACCAACCACGTGGCGCTGAAGTCCTTCGGCATGCAGATACGCTGGTCCATCGCCCTGCAGTTCTTCCTGCTCTTCCGCATGCCCCTGTTCTTCTTCATCAGCGGCTTCCTCGCCTACAAGGCCTCACGCCTCTGGAATGCCCGCACGCTGGGCGAGCTTACGCTGAAGAAGCTGCGCGTGCAGATCATCCCCACCGCCGTGTTCTTCCTCCTCTTCCTAGCGATGATTCCCACCACGGCCTTCGTCGACAGCCTCAACGAGGCCCTCGCCTCCTCGATGAAGGCCGGCTACTGGTTCACCCTCGTCCTCCTCTATATGCTCCTCACGTTCTACCTCTTCTCCTACGTCGAGCAAAAATTGTCCATTATCCATTTTCCATTATCCATTATATTATTCATCGTCTCCCTCTGCCTCTTCGAGACCTGCTACCTGCCACGCCAGTTCTCCTGGGCCATGGGCCACAAGGGACCGCCAAACGAATTCATGAACTACTCCAGCCTCGTGGAGATGATCCGCTACTTCCCCTTCTTCCTCTACGGCACCCTCGTGCACCGCTACTGGGAGCGGGCGCAGCGGCTGATGGACTCGCGCTGGTTCTTCCCCGTGGTGGTTCTTCTCGCACTCATCACCACGCTCGAAGTCATCAAGTGGCACTACCTCCGACTGGAGTGGGCCTCGCTGCCCCACACGCTAGCGATGTTCTTGCTGCTGACGATGGTGTTCATGTTCTTCAGGCATTACAGCGACTTCTTCTCCGACCAGACCGCCCTGGGCCGAGGCCTGCAGTTCATCGGCCGTCGCACGCTCGACATTTATCTGCTCCACTATTTCTTCCTGCCGAAGCTGCCGATGGTGGGCGAGTTCTTCCGCACCCACCGTCCCAACTTCATCCTCGACACCACGGCCGCCCTCGCCGTTGCCCTGTTGGTCGTCGCCTTCTGCGTCATCACCTCCCAGCTCCTCCGCGTCAGTCCCTTCCTCAAGAAATACCTCTTCGGCCGAGAGTAACGTCTCAATCCCAAAACTCTGTTGCAAGAGTAATTGTTTCTCTCCCTGAGTAGGAGGCAGAGAAGGCTGAGCTGCATGGGTAAAAACGACACTGACGGAGAAGAATTATATAAATAGGTATTAAGCGCATCACGTATTCTGGGGACATGATATTCGTTGAGAAGATAACGCCTGTCGTCCATACAGTATGCAAAGGTAAGGGTTTTATTTCAGACGAGGAAATATTTCGACCTGTATCGTCGAAAAAGTTAGAATAAACATCTTGAAAGCATCGGGGCCGCATCACTGCGACCCCGATACCATTACTAACCAATTAACTAACAATAACCTAATCTATGTATGAAAAAACTAACTGCGTTTCGATGGTGCAAAGGTACGAACAATGAGCGGACGGCACAAATTTATTCAGCGAACCGCCAAGATTCTTCAATAAAACCATGGCGTATGGAGAAAAACGACTATCTTAATGGCATCAAAACGGTACGGACGATGATAGCCTAAGTCGCTCACAAAGAAAGACTTTCGCTCGACTGAATGATTGATTTCTTTGCTCAAATGTTGTACGATTAACTTTATTTAACTGCAAAAATGCCGTCTATTTCTATTTATTTTCGTATATTTGCACTTGAGATTCATAGAAGGGATCTATCTAACTAAATTATTAACAATTTTAGAACCATTTAAATTTTTGAATTATGAAGAAGTTTATGATGACAGGTGTCGCAGCTCTCGTGTTCGTTGCCACACTCACTAATTGCTCCAAGAGTGACCTCTATGACGAGGGCGTTGTCAAGCAGCAAAAGGAAGCAACCGTAATCGATAGGTACAATGCTGCCTTTGAGAAAGCTTTTGGCAAGGTTGGCCCTAATGTAGACTGGGGCTTCAGCAGCAAGAAAGCCAATACGCGTGCTTTTACCCGTGCTGTGGGCACTTATGCTCAGTACAAAGGCAACATTCAGCCTACTCTTGATCCCCCTTTCCCATCAGATTGTGATGCCAGCAAATTCACTCCAGATCTCACGGATATACCTTCTTATCAAGAATATTTGATAAGCAAAGGTACACAATATTGGCATCCTGAAGAAATAAACGATGGAGGCGTGGTCTATATCGACGCAGTCCAGCCTATAAAGATCTCTGGCGGCACTGAAGAAGCACATGCAAAACTTTACATCAAGGCTGGAACATATGATTTCACAGGTGTATCATTTGATTTAAACACTAATACAGACTTATACTTATTAGAAGGTGCCACTGTTACATTCGATAACACTGTTACTGCTACTGCCATATTTGATATATACATCGCTCCTGGAGCCCAGCTAATAGCAAATGGCGAAAATGGGTTAGTAGCGAATTCCGGTGCCCGTGTATATAACCATGGTACAATTACTTGTTCTGGTTTTGAAGTTAACTCGTCTAGTTTCCTTTATAATGTAGGTACGGTAACAGCAGGAAGTGTAAATGCCGAAAGCAATAATAGTAGAATCGTCAATGATGGCACCATTAACTCTACCGCTGTTGTAGTGAATGCCGGTGCTGTGCAAAACAATGACATGTGGACTGTTTCTGGCACTACTGAAATCAATTCCAATAACTCAGGCTGGGTAAACAATGGCCATTGGAAGACTCATGACTATGCATACTTAGGCGGAAGCTGGAATGTGATCAACAATTGTTTCCTTGAGGTGGAAAATGATTTTGCAATGAATATTTCATCAGAAAAAGGAGCATTTAAGATTGATGCTGGTGGCGGTGTGCAGACAAAGTATTTTGATGGAGGAAGGTCAAGTACAGGTGCCGTTTCAGGTCCGTTTGTAATCACAATGGGATCGAAAGCTGTATTCGTAGTTGAGGAAACAGCTATTCTTGAGTCAGGACGAGGTGATGAGAATGGATTCGGAATCTTTGGTCCCACTTCAGGTGAATATGCAGTATTCCAGGCTAAGAATATTGCCAGAGACCCATATCTCGCAAGTATAAGCAGTCATGGTGCAGTGACCTATAGCGGACACTTATACGTTTCTGCACAGACACATTTTGCTCAGGGAATGGACAGCGATGGCAGCGGCTCTTACACCCCACAGCCGTTTATTTATGAAAAAGGCGGTTTCAGCATAGCTAACAATATTTATGCAGCAGGCTTCAAGTCTGGCAAGCCCAGTATCAACATTCCTCAGACCCCATGTAGCCCAGGGTTCAGGGGTGGCAACCCGCTCTATCGCGTGATTGCAGAGGACCTGTCGGCTTCAGAAGATGGCGACTTCGACTTCAACGATGTTGTATTCGATGTTGTGAAGTATGAGGGAGGCAAGACCACTCTGAGACTTCAGGCTTGCGGCGGTACACTGCCTCTTAAGATTGGAAGCACTAATGGTGTAGGCGGTATAGAGGTTCACTCTATTTATGGTGACAACACCCCTGATGCCACTACTGGTTTATATAAAATGTGGAATACCAGCCCAAGCTTGAACTCACATGCTCCTGAGGACTTTACGATTAATGGCGAGTACATAACTCCCGAGCAACTTCTTAATCTTCGCATAGAAGTAGAGAAGGACGGCACTTGGATGCTTCTGACTGCCACTAAGGGCGTGGCTGCCTGTAAGATCCTGGTTGACGACCGCTTCCCAATCGTTCCCGAACGTACCAGCATTGCCAATGCGCAGGGTAATTTCACCACCTACGTCCAAGGCCATTGGAAAGAGAATGATGACTTCTGGTGGGTCCAGACGAAATGACCAGTCCTCTAATAGGCGGCTACAACAGCTGGTGGCCTAAGTCGCGCTCACGGCAGATGGCGACAATCTGACGGATGATGGCGTCCATACGGGGCACGGGGGCGACGAAGTAGGTGGGATAGTCAGGGCAGAGCACCACGAGGTTCATGCCAGCGATGCGGATGCCGTAGTGCGTCTCGAGCATGTGGCGGTAGAGGTTCTGCTGCAGGCAGTAGTGATAATAGGAGGTGTCGGGCAAGGCAATGCCGTTGATGCTTGTCTTGCCCGCAAAGGCCTCGATGATGGGCTGTCCCTGGGCATCGACCACCTTCTTGCTGCGCTTCCAGTCGTAGATAGTGAACGTGCCGTCGCCATTGCGGCAGATCATGTCGATGGTGCCGGCCACGTTCATATCGAGGTCGTAGACGGGCCACTCCTGACGATAGGGGTGGATGTTGTAGTCGCGCACGAAGCAGAGGAACTGCTGCTTCTCGTGTTCAACGGAAATCTGTTCGGTCTTACCGTTGTAGCAGAAGGGGCAGACGGTGTTGAAGGTGCCGTCGCGGAACCAGTTCTCGGTCTGTTCGTGGACGAAGGTGCCCACCTCGGCAGCCATGCGGCCATTGCGTGCCCACTTGTCGAGCGTCTCCTCGACGGGAATGCGATAGCGCTCCCACTGGCGCAAGGCCTGAGCCTGAGCGTCGAAGGGCCTGAAGAAGAAGGCGATTAATGAACTGACGGGCAGCAGCTGGCGGCTGCCGTCGTAGAGGTAAACATGTTCCTCAGCCTCAAAGTCGATGTGGCTGTCTTGTTCGTATAGGCCGGCATCGGTGAATGCGGCCATTTTTGCTTCAATATTTCTCATTGCGGTACAAAAGTACATATTTATTTTGACATAGTAACGTTTTTAAGACATAATAACAGACTAACATGCTTTTTTTGTTATGTACTTAAGTCTAAAAGATTTCTGTAGTTCTGTCAAATAATATAATGTTAGTGTGTTAATATGTCTTTCATTTGTTCTTTTGTCTAAAAAAAAGATTATCTTTGCACCGAAAAGATGAATAACGAGACGATACAACTGAGGAATCTCTGCATCGGCTATCAGACGAAGCACAGCGTCAAGACGGTGGCGGAGAGGATCAACGGCAGCATACGCAGCGGAGAGCTGACCTGTCTGCTGGGGGCCAACGGCGTGGGTAAGTCTACGTTGCTGCGTACGCTCTCTGCTTTCCAGCCTGCCATCAAAGGGGATATCTTTATTTCGACGAACGAGGAGGGAGAAAAAAGGAAGGAGATCTCCTCACTAACAGACAAGGAGCTGAGCAAGCTGATTGGCGTGGTGCTGACGGAAAAGCCCGATGTCAAGAATATGTCAGTACGCGAACTGGTATCGTTGGGGCGCTCGCCCTATACGGGATTCTGGGGCACCTATACGGATGAGGACCTCCGTATCGTGGACGAGGCGATAGAGATGGTGGGCATCACGGACCTCTGCCACCGTCCTGTGCATACCCTCAGCGACGGTGAGCGCCAGAAGGTAATGATCGCCAAGGCACTGGCGCAGCAGACGCCAGTGATCTTCCTCGACGAGCCCACGGCCTTCCTCGACTACCCCAGCAAGGTGGAGGTGCTGCAGTTGCTGCGGCGCATCAGCCGCGAGGCTGGGAAGACCATCTTCCTCTCTACCCACGACGTGGAGCTGGCCCTGCAGCTGGCGGATACTATCTGGCTAATGTCCAAACAGGAAACAGGGAGACAGGGAGACAAGGATTCAGGCGGGAGTCCTGTGACGATAGGATCGCCACAGGCGTTGGCGGCAAGCGGCGACCTGGGACGTTTCATCGAGCGGCAGAATATTGTCTTCGATAAGGAGACGCTCACAATCCGGGTGAAAAAATAAATGGTACATCGTACATTATCAAATTGTAAATGAGGTTATGATATTCGGACACGGTGACGACGCCTTCCGATATGGCGGACAGATTAAGACGGACTTCAGCTCCAACATCTATTACGGAGCTGACCTCTCCAGCCTGCAGGCACACCTGGCAGGCCGCTTCGGCATCGTGGCCCACTATCCGGAGCCGGAACCCACCTCGCTGGAGAAGATACTGGCCAGGAAGCTGGGCGTGGCCGACAATACCATCATGGTGACCAGCGGTGCCACTGAGGCCATCTACCTCATCGCACAGCTCTACAGCGGATGGGCGTCGATCATCCCGCAGCCCACCTTCACCGAATACGAGGATGCCTGTAAGCTCTACAACCACCTGTTGTCGTACAATGCCGATGACGAGCTCGAGGTGCTGCCCGAAGACCGCATCTACTGGCTCTGTAATCCCAACAATCCCACGGGCAACGTGGTGAACACCTTGCTCCTCAGGCACATCATACGCAAGCATCCAAGGTATCTCTACGTCATCGACCAGTCGTACAAGGACTATACGCTCAGTCCGATGTTACAGCCGAAAGACATGACGGACTGCTACAACGTGATGCTTGTACACTCGCTGTCAAAGACCTACTGCATCCCCGGACTGCGCTTAGGCTACATTTTCGCCTCGCCCATCATCATCGACCGTCTGCGGCAGATACGCCAGCCCTGGACCGTCAACGCCATTGCCATCGAGGCAGGGAAATTCATGCTGGAGAACGATCCGAAGATGATACCCGACCTGCCTGCCTATCTCGCAGAAGCCCAGCGCCTGAAGAAGAACCTCTCGGCCATCCAGGGACTGTTAGTGATGGACACGGCAGCGCACTTCATGCTCGTGAATATCGACAGGAGCAACACCTACGACCTGAAGCAATGGCTCATAGACCACTACGGCATCCTGGTTCGTGATGCCTCAAACTTCAGGGGGCTCGACAACCACTGCTTCCGTGTGACAGCCCGCAGTCCGGAGGAAAACGACCTTCTCGTCGAAGCCCTCAGGGAGTATCTTTCCGAATAACGTAACGCTGGTAGTAAGTGAGCATGAGCGTGGTCATCGGCAAGGCGAGGATCATGCCCAACACGCCTAACAGCGAGCCCCATATCGACAGCGACAGGAGGATGATGGCCGAGTTGAGACCCGTCACACGGCCCATGATCTTCGGCGTGAGAAACGAGTCCTGTATCAGCTGCACCACCGCAAAAACGACAAGTGCCGAGAAAAGGATGATCCAGAAGCTCTCGCCCGTATCGGCAGCCTTGACAATGGCCAGGAGGATGGTGGGTATGAAGCCCACCAGCTGCAGATAAGGTACCATGTTCAGGAGGCCGATGAACAGTCCGAGGCCGATGGCCATGGGGAAGTCAATGATAATGAAGCCGATGCAGAAGAGGATGCCCACGCAGAGGGCGACAAGGGCCTGGCCGCGGAAGTACTTGTTCATGCCTTCCTCTACGTCGCCCATCAGCTGGACGGCAAAGGGACGGTAGCTCTCAGGCAGCAGATTGGGCCAGCCGCCGCTGATCTTCTCGTAGTCGAGCAGGATGAAGAGGGTATAGAGCACCATCATCGTCATCGACACGATGCTGGTCACGACGCTGAACGACTGTACGATGACATCCCATACCTTGGGTATCGCCTCCTTGAAGCCCTCGATGAAGCCCTCCTGGGTGACAATGCCCTTGATCTCGTCGATGGTGAAGTGATCACGCAGGAAACTCTGGATGACGCTGGGGATGTTGCTGAGCGTTTCAGACTGGGAGAGATAGTCGGCCAACAGGTTCTTGACATGGATGCTCTCCTTGAACATCGGCGGTACGACGAGGAAGAAGAGGCCCATCAGTATGGCACCCACGACGATGAAGGTGCAGATGATGCCGAGGAAGCGGTACTTCATGTGACAGCGGTACTGGAAGAACCTGACCATCGGGAAGAGGATATAGGCGATGAGCCACGCTAAGAAGAATGGCGTGAGCACACCCCTCAGCCTACTGAGCAGCATGATGATGCCGACGACGATGACGACCCCTATCAGGCCGCGTACAAACTTATCGAAATTGATCTCCTGTCTTAACATTTCTGTCATCTTTCTGCTTTCTGCTGCAAAGGTAAGGATTTTATTTGAAATGCGCAATGCGTTGCGAGTATTTTTTGCGGCAAAGTGTTGCGTATTCGGCAAAAATGCTGTTACTTTGCACTAACAACACAAAAACAACACAAAAATTCAATATATAGATCTTATGAGGAACCACTTGCTTGAGAAAGTAGGTGGTTCCTCCTTTTTATGACTCATTACGCAACGCGTTGCGTAATATTTCACAAAGTGAATCCGTTCTATCTAAGTAGAATCCACTAATTTTGCACGAAATAAGCAAATTCATCACCAGAAGTGAAGAAACGTGTATCACAGCGCGACATCGCCAAGATCCTCGGAATCAATGTATCGACGGTATCCCGGGCGCTAAAAGGACAAGGAGGCGTGAGCTCTGCCCTCAGGCAGAAGATTGAGCAATTGGCCCATGAGCAGTGCTACCGTCCGAACCCTTTTGCTGTCAGTCTTCGTTTCGACACGACGCGTACCATCGGTATTGTGGTGCCCGATGTGTCGTATAATCCTTATGCCCATTTTGTGAAGCGGGTGGAGTCTGAGGCCAGAAAGGCGGGACTACTGTGTATCATCATGGACTCTGACGACAGTTTTGACAGTGAGGTGGAGTGTTTGGAGCATCTGGAGAGCATGCACGTGGAGGGCATCATCCTCTGTCTATCGCAGGAGACGACGGACTTCTCGCATCTGGAACGGCTGAAACGGAACCGTATACCACTGGTATTGTTCGACAGGATTGCAGACATCGACGTTTCGTCCGTTGTCATCAATGATGAGTTGCTCGCCCGTCAGGCAACGCTTCATCTTATCGACGGCGGTGCCCGTCGCATTGCCTTCTTAGGGGGACCGAACCAGCTGAAGCAGACTGTCGACCGCAAGCACGGCTATATCGAGGCCCTACATGAGCGTGGCCTGGCGGTCAGCAAGGAGTTGGTAATGTGTAACAACATCAGTTTCAACTCTGGCTTGTCTGACACCCTGGAACTGCTGAGCCTGCCGGAACCGCCCGATGCCATCATTGCCGCACACGGTTTGTTGACGACCTCGTCGATTCAGGCTGTCAACAGTAAAGGCCTCCGTGTGCCTGAGGACGTATCGATCATCGGATTCATGAGCGACTGGGTGTCGGAGTTGGCGACCCCCCGTATGACGTTCGTGAAACAGAACGTGAAAGAGCTTGGCTTGAAAGCCTTCCAGCTGTTGCAGGATCAGATCAACGGCAATGATGAGGTGTGTCACGTCATCGCCAATGCACGCCTGGAAGTGAGGGAAAGTACGCGGAAAGTGCAATAATTTCCCAAATCGCTTGGGTATCTCAGCAATTATTTGTACTTTTGTGCCAAAATTATAAATCTATCATCATCATGCACAAAAGAAACAACCCCTATCTCAGATTGTTTTTCGCACTGATGCTGCTGCTCTGTGTCAGTAGCATCCAGGCACAGGATCGGCTCTATGCCGACGAGTTTCCACTTGGTGACGTCACCCTACTCGACGGCCCGATGAAGAAGGCCCGCGACCTGAACATCAAGACACTTTTGCAGTATGACTGCGACCGTCTGCTGGCGCCTTATCTGAAAGAAGCCGGACTGACGCCCAAGGGCAAGAGCTATCCCAACTGGGACGGTCTTGACGGACATGTGGGCGGCCACTATCTGACTGCGTTGGCCATCAATGCTGCTACGGGCAGCGAGGAGTGCCGCCAGCGCATGGAGTATTTCATCAGCGAACTGCAGGCCTGTGCCGATGCCAACGCCAAGAACCACTCGGAATGGGGCAAGGGCTATGTGGGCGGTGTGCCTGGCAGCTACCGCGTATGGGGCAACTTCAAGAAGGGCGACTTCGGGGCCTATTATGGCTCGTGGGTGCCGTTCTATAATATACATAAGATGTACGCAGGCCTGCGCGATGCGTGGGTGTACTGTGGCAACGAACAGGCCAAACAGCTCTTTCTCGGCTTCTGCGACTGGGCCATCGACCTCACGGCAGGACTTTCCGACAAGCAGATGGAGCGTGTGCTCGATACGGAGCACGGTGGCATGAACGAGGTGCTGGCCGATGCCTATGCCATCACGGGCGACAAGAAATACCTCGATGTGGCCAAGCGCTTCTCGCACCGTCGGCTGCTGAATCCGCTCTCACAGCGACAGGACTGTCTCGACAATATGCACGCCAATACCCAGGTGCCGAAGGTGGTGGGATTTGAGCGCATCGCAGAACTCTCCGGCGACGAGGCATACCACACCGCCAGCGCCTACTTCTGGGACATCGTCACTGGCGAGCGCTCGCTGGCCTTCGGTGGCAACAGCCGTCGTGAGCATTTCCCCAGCAAGGATGCCTGCAAGGACTTCGTCAACGACATCGACGGTCCGGAGACGTGTAACACGAACAACATGCTGAAACTCTCTGAGGAGCTGCACCGCCGCAATCCCGAAGCACGCTTTGCCGACTTCTACGAACTGGCGACGTTCAACCATATCCTCTCTTCCCAGCATCCGGAGCACGGCGGCTATGTCTACTTTACCTCGGCCCGTCCGCGTCACTACCGCAACTACTCAGCCCCCAACGAGGCCATGTGGTGCTGCGTAGGTACGGGTATGGAGAATCACGGCAAGTATGGGCAGTTCATTTATACAAAAGTGCATGATGCCCTCTTTGTGAACCTCTTCGTGGCTTCGGAACTGAATTGGAAGGAGAAGGGTATCTCACTCCGTCAGGAGACCACCTTCCCCTACAGCGAAACCAGTAAGATCACCATCACCCAGGGCAAGGGACAGTTTGCCTTGCAAGTCCGTTATCCCGGTTGGGTAAAGCCCGGACAGTTCTCTGTGAAGGTGAACGGACAGCCTGTAAGCATCATCACCGGACCCTCGTCGTATGTCGCCATCGACCGTCAGTGGAAGAAGGGCGATGTGGTGGAGATCAACTTCCCGATGTATAACTACGTGAAGTATCTGCCTAACCTGCCGCAGTATATCGCCCTGATGCACGGTCCTGTGATGCTGGCCATGAAGACAGGTACGGAAGACCTTGCCATGCTGATTGCCGATGACAGCCGCTTCGGACAGTTGGCTGTGGGTAAGAAGCTTCCCACCGACCAGGCGCCTATCCTTATTAATAATAATATCGAGGACATCGCCAATCAGCTCCAGCCCGTAGCAGGCAAGCCGTTACATTTCACGCTCTCTACCAAGATGGTCAACGAGATTCGTAATGAACTGATGCCATTCTTCGAGCTCCACGACAGCCGCTATATGATGTACTGGCTCGCCCTCTCGGAGGACAACTATCAGGGCTATCTCGACAATCTGGCCAAGCAGGAGAAGGAGCGTCAGGAGTTGGAAGACCGTACGGTGGATAAGGTGCAGCCCGGTGAGCAGCAGCCCGAATCAGACCACTTCATGGAGACCGACGAGTCGTTTGTGGGCAACTCCAACGATGTGTTCTATCGTGATGCCAACGACGGCCACTACTTCAGCTATCTGATGAAGACAGACGGACAGACCAGCCTCAGCCTGCGACTGAAATACTGGGGCGTGGGCGAGTGGAAGAGTCACGAGTTCGACATCTTTGTTGACGACATCCTCGTGACCTCCGTGAACAACACGGGCAAATACCGTATCTCAGAATTCAAGTACGAGACTTACCCCGTTCCTGAGGAGGCACTGAAGGATAAGCAGCAAGTACGGGTGAAGTTCGTGGCGAAGCCCCACCGTCAGATCGGCGAGATTTACGAGGTGAGGCTCGTCAAGTAATATCTGTAATAAAACTCCGTTGAGATGACGGTTGTCGTTTCATAAGATGAAGGTTTAAGGTTATACAAAGATTTATATGAAGAGGATGTGCCTATTTTGACACATCCTCTTCTTTTTTACACAGCGTTCCTGTCCCCGGCTCTATTTCCAATTTTCCGGCCAGCGAATAATATGTCCATTCGCAAGCGTTACTTCGTCTGGCAGCATCGACTGAACGAATCTTGCTCGATAATGTTCCAACCAGACCACATGATCACACTTGCCAGCAAGCGCAAAAGACTTCTGAGTAGGTGGAACAAATATATGAACAGGATGTTCAGGAACAGCATGTTTGATAATCTCAACAGAAGGTATCATGTCACTATCAGCAGAAACGACGATAGTGATATCGCAACGTTTTGAATACACATCTACAAGCATACCCGTGGCAACTCTCACGTCAGACTCTTCTTCTTCGTAAGTCTTGTTCTTGAATCCACAGTTCTGACATTTGAATTTCTTTTTCTTATATCGTCCCAGATGTAATTTGAACCGTGGATTCAACAAATTAGCCTTGAAAAACTTGTCTTGATTGTCCGCAGCCCGCTGATCATCAATAGGGCGGGCGGAATAGTAGTTTACTTCTACTAATTCTTGGTCTGGTAACATCATGCGCTCAAAAAACTTTACGATGTCAAGCCAGTAGAGGCGTTTCCATCTTGTACCACCATTACGTAAGCCATAATAGAAATTATAGCCATCCACATAAACAATTACCTGTTTCTTATTTTCCATATTATTAAATTTAAATAAAGCCATTCTTCTTTGTTAGATTGCGAGATTTGCAGGGTACGAAATAATTCCTTATTTTCATTTTAGACATTCCGCTGATTATAAACCCTTGTTTCTGTGATTATCTAAGCTTCGTGCTGGCGTTATGAAAGCTTTGTTTTACGATTATGAAGGCTTTGTGCTCCGAGCAACAAGCATGGTTTTGGCAAATAGGTCACGGTCACACGTGTGACCATGTGACCTGTTTCCTGGATGCAGAATTGAAATTATTTTACAAGTTGAGAAAGCAGGGTGAAAGAACGGACTTTAGATAGTCCAAACTGGGAGTTTGCAGTAACTAAACTCCTAGTTTGCTTACTGTAAAGTCCCGTTTTCCTTAGTTCAAAACCAGAGCTTTTCAACTGTCTGAATATCAGAGAGATACAGAGATGCTGGAAGAAGCCGTGTTATTACGAATTTTGTTGACAAAATTGTATTGTTTCAGGCCAGGAGGTCACATGGTCACACATGTGACCGTGACCGTTTTTTAGTGTGAGACAGACAGAAAGCTCGTATTTTCGTCATCTCCCCCTTCTCATGAGCAAAAGTCCTTTATTTTAAGGCATTTCGAGAAATTCATCTCTCCCGTCATCTCTCCTATATCCCTCCCTTCATCTCTCCCATCACCCCTCCCGTCAAGTCTCCTTCAAGATTCGTCTGCCGCATACCTTAATTATAATAATGTGGAATCACGTAAAAGTTTTAGTTAAAACGTAAAAAAAATCAGGGAAAAGCTTGCAAATCGCTTAAAAAAAGTACCTTTGCAGACTGAAATAGCGAAGTCGCAGAAAGCGGCTCGCAGTCTGAAAAACTCGCTGTGAAAAGCGCGTCAATACTACTGCAGAAGACTGCCCAAAGGAGCAGACATTAACGATTTGACATTATATTGTAATAAGCAAATCTAAACACACCAGTTTTTCGTAAAGTTAACCAACCAGTTTCATTTTTCTATTTTTTAATATTCTGTTTATCGAAAATGGTTTGTCTGTTCTCCATTCTGTAGCTTGTACCTTTGAGATTTATCACCTCACATCTGTAGAGAATTCGGTCGAGCAAGGCAGATGCCAGCACTTCATCATCGAGGGTCTGGGCCCATTCTGTAGGAGCCTTATTTGTAGTAATGATGATAGAGGTATGCTCATGCATGGTGTTGATGAGATTGAAGAAACCTGCAGCATCTTCCTTGTTGATGGGGAAGAGCATGATATCATCGATAGCGACCAAATCAGCCTTGGCAATGCGGTTGTAGTTACCCATGGCCGTTGGTGATATGGATTTCATCTTGATTGTTGTAATCAGTTCCTCCATGGTCATCATATAGGCCTTCTTACCTTGCTTTACCGCTTCGTAGATAAGTCCGCCTGCGATAAAGGTCTTACCTGTACCGCTGGGTCCCATGAGGATAATGTTGTATGCTTGATCTACCCAGTTGAGTGTACGCAGTTCCTTCATCTCCTGCTTGCTTATGCCTGAGGAGTAATTAAAGTCAAATGTGTCGAGGTCGTGTTGCGATGGCAGATGTGCCAGCGACAGTCTCCGTTGCCTATCTCGTTCCTGTCGGCCCTTTACCTCATCCTTGAGTACCTGTGCAAGAAAACTTATATAGGTAGGCTTTTCTATTTGTGCCTGACAGATGGTATTCTCCAGGTTCACCTTTACATAGTGCAGCTTCAGCAGCGTTGCACATTCCGCTATCGTCTGTTTGTCGTTCATCATTTAAAATACTGTTCAAAGGAGTTAATGGATGTACGCTCAGGGCGTATGTTGCTTAATTCGGGTGGCACACTTGCCGTTTGCGGCTGCGGGATGACAGACATACCACTGCTTACCCTGATACTCTCAGAGGCCTCTATGAGCATCCTTGCATTGTAGGCCTTGCTTGTAAGGCAGCGTACAAGGGCTTCATGCAGCACCTCGGGCTTGTAGCCGTACATCTGGTGGATGATGTAGCTGAGATTCCTACTGTAGTAGGCTGGCTTGCTTTGGCTTATTCCTGCCAGGAAAAGGTCCAGCGCCTCTATGTCGCCAATGTAGCCGCGTATAGTCAGTTCTTTATCCGTGATTCCTTCCCCTCTTACTGTCTTGTGGGCAGGATCCTGTACCAATACGCCTTTGACCTCACTCAATGGATGGTTGGCTATACGTTTTCCTGTCTCCTTGCTGTAAATATGCAGGCGTCCTTCCTGTTCCTCCACCATGACGCGGGTACTAGCATTCTTATAGGTGCCACTTGGCACGGTATAATAGCTGCAGTGGTAGCTGATGGTGTTGTCCTTGCGCACGCTGTATTCCTTCATTTCCACTTGTGGCTCTACTGGGGTGCCATAATATGGCTGCAGGTAATCGCGTTCCTCCTTGAATACATCCGATGGTATACGGTAAATACCGTGATGCATGGCTCCGTTACCAGTACGTTCCAGCCACGCCAGGCACTCCTCATTCAGGTACTCTGCATCTATGAAAAGCCTTCCTTTAAGGAAATTCTGCTTTACATATTTGACCACATTCTCCACCTTGCCCTTACTTTCAGGATCTGACTTGCGACAGAACACAGGCTCGAAGTGCTGCTGGTCGACAAAGGCACGGAAGCCCTTGGTCAGGATCAGGTCGCCCAAGTTCTCGTCATGCAACAATACCTTGTCCTGGTCATACAGCATTTTCTTCGGACGACCACCGTAGTATGAAAAAGCCAACTCATGAGCATACACTGTCATAGCCGTATTAAAAGGTTTGGTGCTGAAATAGACATACTTGTAGCGTGAGCGGCTGAGTACCATCACAAAGAAGTACACCTTCAGATGCCTGCCGTCTGTACGCTGCATCCAGTATTCACCGAAGTCAGCCTGGGCATACTCGCCGAAGGGAAGCTCCGGCAGCTTGTCGTAAGGCCGTGGAGGACGCTCGAATTTAGGAATGGAATACTTTGCACGGATATGTACCACATAGTTAAAAACAGTCTTGCTGCAAATGCCCTCTACCTCTTTGCCATACGCTTCTTTCAGATGATCCTCTATCTGCTTACTGGAGTAGCTCGGGCAGCTGCGGAGCTCATTTAAAACAAAACTCTCATACGCATCCATCTTGTGCGTATAGTTACGACTGTAGGCCTCGCTGGAGAGAAACTCCGACTCAGACATGTGTAGATACTTGCTTACACGATGCCTGTCGATACCCAAATTGCGAGAAATTTGGCTATAACTTTGGCCCTTTGAAAATAATTCCTTAATTTTGTACCACATTATTAGTTTCTTTGTGGAACCGATAGTGCTGGGAGTATTCATTCTACACTTTGTTTTATTTGTCAACTACAAAGATAGTGAATACTTCTTTTTTTGCGCTACCTAATCCCGATTTTATTACTTACCATTGTTGGTTATTTAACTTTGCCAATTTCTGGTGGTTTTAAATTACGAAATTTTGGCGGTACAAAGTTACGTATTACAACTTAGGCTAAACTCAAGCTTTACTTTCTGTAAACACCGACTTTAGACTAACTAAAATTCCTGTTTACTTAGACTGTGTTTCAGCAGGCTCTGGTTTAGAACACGAATGTAAATTAAATTTTCCGATTAAAGTCTTTGTCCGTTTCGCGTTTCGCGTTGCAAAACGCTATTTCAGTTTAGTAAAATGTTTCCTATGAATTATATATATTAATATATAATATATTATATATTAATATATATAATTTTAATACAACATAACAACTATTACAGAACAAATAAATTTTCGTTTTGCAACGTGAAACGCGAAACAGGTTGTTAGTTGATAGGGGTAGACAAGACATGTTGACAAAACGTCTTGTTTACATTCCTATTTTTGGTTCTACTGGATTTAGTGTGAGTTAACTTAACGAATTTAACAATAGATGGTCTCTATGCAAGACAAGTCCACCATGGAAGAACAGTATGGCGGTTCTGAAATGCTCAGCATCCTTATACCCCCTACCGATAGTCTTCAGCTCCTGTATGGAGCCGTTGAGTCTTTCGGCTTTACCGTTGTTCTTTCCAGTTCTGAGCGCATTGAGAATACCAGTGGAATGCTTGGCAAACATATCGAGTACCTTGTCAATCTCGGGTATATGTGCCCTTGTGGATTCGATGAACCACATGGTGTAGAGTGTGAAGGCCTCCTCTCGGTTTGCCATACGGATAATATCCCTGAAGTTCTCCTTGATTCTCCATGCACGCGACACCTCGTAATTAGCCTTGCTGATGGCATCGAACTTCATCTGTTGCATGTCGGTGAAGCTGGCCGTGTCCTTGAGAAAGAGATACTTGGTTTTCTTCAGTTCGGTCTGTGTCTTTACCTCACGAATCCGTGTCTTGTCTACCGCCTTGTTCAGGTGCTGGACGAGATGATATGGGTCGTGACAAATCTTGGCGTATGGAAACAACAGTTTGGCTACATTGATGAAGGGCTGCCACATATCCATGGATATCGTCTGTACTGCGGCTCGTTGGATGGGAGTCAAGTTCTTCTCTATCAGTTGCTTGGCATTCTCCTCGGTACGGCCCTCCGTGATGTCAATCACATTGCCTGTGTCACCATCGCTGAGGATAGTAACGAAGTCTCTCTTGCTTCTCGCCTTTTCGTCGATGCACAGATGGTGGTATATCTTGATCTTACTCCTGACGCTCAGGCCAAATTCCACGCTGCGTTCCATGACATGACGCACCTGGTCAGGAGTGAGGCGCAAAAGGCGGGATGTTCTGACCTGGCTCTTCGTCTGGAGCAGAGTCTCTATCGTTTTTTTTCGAGCAGTTCGGTCATGCGCTCCCCAGCATCCGCCCAGGGGACCTGCACGCTGGCATACTTCCCGTCCGGCAACTTGCAGCGGGGTATGCGTGCCTTGATGTACGTCTTGTACTGCCACATGTCCAGGTGTCGCCAGACACGCTCTGGTCGAAAATCGTATATGGGGAAGTGTTTGCCGGCTATCACGATATCCGGCTTGCTGTACTCCACCTCTACATATATGCTTTCGGATCGTCCGAATGGACATCCTTGATTTTCCAGTCGCTCCCGCGTGGAAGCAGAAGGGATGCAAGTATCTCGTCTGTACTCTTTGCCATACGGATGCAAAGGTACGAAGAATATTTGGTTTGTATGCATACTCAACTGTTAAACACTTTAACGAATGGAAATGTTAACTCACACTAAATCCAGTAGAACCCAAATTCCTACATATTTTTTCATTTTTGAAGTAAAATTGTCGGATAATGTCGGTTTTCGCCATCAAATTCGCCGTCAAAATCGTATCCTTACAGATTTTATTTTATACATTCCGCTGATTATAAACCCTTGTTTCTACTATTATCTATGCTTCGTGTTGCCGTTATGAAAGGTTCGTGTTGTGATTATCAAGGCTTTGTGCTTCTAACAACAGGTGTAGTTTTGCCAAAAAGACAAGCAGGAAAGTATACCTGATACCGTTGTCGTCGGTATATTCTGCGATGTCAGTGTCCACGATGACAACCATCTTTCATTGTTTTGTTTAAAATGGCATACATGCCTACATAATAATATGTTTATTAGCTGATATACAAGTATTTATAAAAATTTTGGCCTACATAAAGCCTACACAAAGCCTACATTCATCCTACATTGAGCCTACATGAAATAAGGCAAAATGAGGGTCTTGTGTGACATGTGCGTCGCAGTTTGGGCTAAGTAAAGTCTCTGGAAGAAGGGATTGGACATAGAGGTAGGTTAGGGGTGGACGGGAATTTCTCGAGAGAATTTTGTGGTTTGGTTAGGGCAAAGTCAGAGTTTAGTTAGTCTAAAACCTGAAATTCTCGAGAGAATTTTGGATGGAGTCCTAAGGAGAGTGCTGGAGACAAGAAAGTTTTATGAGGGTTTACTTACTTGAAAAGCACGACGAAGTGTGACAAGCTTGGTCGCGATTTTGGGACTTTTAGGCTGTTTTTGTGTAGGCTCAATGTAGGATGAATGTAGGCTTTATGTAGGCTAGATGTAGACTGCATTTGTCAAAAACGCCTTTAGAATAAGGCACTTCGAACGTTTAAATGTAGGCATGTAGGATAAAATGGGTTTTTTGATGCAAAAATTTCTTTTGTTCAGTCTGTCATGCAGGCATCGAGGAGGTTGGAGATGAGATGCTTGTCGAGATGCTGGCCTACATAAGCAGGAACTGGAATAGCCCCATATATCTGATGCCGTTGTTGTCGGTATATTCTGCCATGTCAGTGCCCACGATGACGATCTTCCTGAAACTATCGCTGATTTTCAAGAGTGAGTTCAGCTCCTGCTGGCGCTTCTCCTCTGTGTCTAACGCAAATGCAGACTGAATGTAATATTTCTCATTGCCGTTATTGGCAATGAAGTCAATCTCGTACTGTATATATTGCGATTTACCATCCCGCATCTCACGCGATTCCACCACTCCGACGTCAATGGCCAAGCCTCGCATACGGAGTTCATTGTAAATCACATTCTCCATGATATGAGTTATTTCCTGCTGTCGGAAGTTCAGTTTGGCATTCCTCAATCCGATATCAACGGCATAATATTTCTTGATGCTTTCGTAATACTTGTTGCCTTTGACATTATATCTCTTGGCACCCTCAAAAAGGAATGCCTCCTCCAAATAACCGATATAGTTGGCTACGGTCTCTTGGTCAATATCAACCTTCTGCACACTTTTCATCACATTGGCAATGCGGTTAGGATTGCTCAGCGATCCTACGGACGAACAGAGTGCATCGGCAAGGGCTGAGAGTGCCTCACGGTTTTTTACATGATGACGCTCCACCACGTCGTCAATATAGGTTTTGTTCCAGAGTCTTTGCAGATAGGCCACTTTCTGTTCTGGGGTTCGTTGGCGCAGCAGTCCAGGCATTCCCCCATAGGTATAGTATTCTTTCCACAATTCACTTACAGGCTCTGTACGGTTGGTGCAGAATTCCTTGAACGAGAAAGGCCAAACTCTCACTTCATCGCCTCGTCCACGGAAGATAGTCTTGATGTCGGATGAGAGGAAGTGGGAATTGCTGCCAGTGATATAGACATCGATGTTGTCTTTCTCATTCAGGCCATTGACAATCTTCTCGAAGCCTTCCACCTCCTGAACCTCATCGAGAATAATATAATAAGGTATGTCTTTGGAGGTGATACGGCTGTATAGATAGCTCTTCAGGGCCTGACGGTCAGTCAAGTCGCCATTCTCTTCCTCGTCATCAGTGTCGAACGATACGATGATGATTTGGTCTTCAGTAACGCCATTTTGTAACAGATAGTCTTTATAGATTCTGTTTAGCAGCCATGATTTACCACTGCGTCGAGGTCCGGTAATAATCTTGACTTCTCCATTGTCCTTTCTGTCAATCAACTGACGAAGGTAGGTCTCTCGTTGTATGTACTGTGCCATTCTATTCGGAATTTGCTGCAAAATTACAATAAATTCCGAAAATGAACAAACTTTTATTCGGAATTTACTGTAAAATTACAATAAATTCCGAATAGGAAGTCCCGAAACAACTGAGCCGACAGACGATGCTATCGGCTCAGGAACAATATGAAGGGTGTGGGATTAGTCTGTCAGGCAGGCATCGAGGAGGGAAGAGATGAGCTGCTTGTCGAGGTGCTGGCCGATGAAGACGAGTTTCTGCATGCGGTCGCCGAAGTGGTCATCCCAGTCGCGACGGAGGCCTGGGTTCTGCTGCATGAACTGTTCGAGTTCGTCCTTGGGCATCGTGGCGTACCATTGGCCAGCGTTGCGAATACTGACTTGCTTGCCGGCCTGCTCAAAGACGTAGCAGACATCCTTTTCGTCGTGGAAGTAACAGATTCCCTTGGCACGGATGATGCCCTTGGGCCATTTGCGGGCCACGAACTCGTCGAAGAGTCCGAGGTTGAAGGGACGACGACGGTAGTAGACGTAGGTTCCAATGCCGTATTCCTCAGCTTCGCCCTCATCGTGGTGATGATGGTGGTGATGATGCTCGTGGCCATGATGGTGTTCATGCTCATCGTGGTCTTCATTGTGGTCGTGATGGTGATGATGTTCATGTTCATCATCGTCGTCATCATCATCTAATTCGTGTAATTCGTTGTCGTCATCTTCGTCGTGATGCTTTTCAACCTCCTGAATCCAGGTGGCAGATGTGGCAACCTCGTCGAAGTCGAACATGTTGGTATTCAGTATCTTATCGAGTTCCACGTCGCCATAGTTACAGTCTATGATCTCGGCCTTGGGCTGGAGGGTGCGAACGATTTCCCGGATGCGCCCCAGTTCCTCAGGACTGACCTCGGAGGCTTTGTTCAGCAGCACGATGTTGCAGAACTCAATTTGCTGGATGACGAGGTTCTCGATATCTTCCTCGTCGATGTTCTGGCGCGTCAGATCCAGTCCGCTGCCAAACTCGTCCCTCATGCGGAGGGCATCGACGACGGTCACGATACAGTCGAGGCGTGGATAGCCTTGTTCTGTCACTTCCGGAGCCATCGACGGGATGCTGCAGATGGTCTGCGCAATGGGGCCTGGCTCACAGATGCCGCTGGCCTCGATGACGATGTAGTCGAAGCGTTGCAGGGCGATGATGTCCTGCAACTGCTTGACGAGATCCATCTTCAGTGTACAGCAGATACATCCGTTCTGCAGGGCCACGAGCGAGTCGTCCTGCTGGTTCACGATACCGCCCTGCTGGATGAGGGTGGCATCGATGTTGACTTCTCCGATATCGTTGACGATGACGGCAAACTTGATGCCGCCTTCGTTGCTTAATATCCTATTTAATAAGGTGGTCTTGCCGCTGCCCAGATAGCCTGTCAACAGCAGCACGGGGATTTCAAAATGATTCATTATACAAGTTCTACCTTGTTGATGTCTTGTTCTTTCTCGCAGTAGTGGCAGGTCAGGATGCCGTCGGCCACGTGGAAGTGCGTCTGCATGGGTTCGTTGTTCGTGATGCACTTCGGGTTGTTGCATTTCACGATACCTTTGATGACCTCAGGCGTCACGACGGTCTTCTTCTCCACCACCTCGTAGTCGCGGATGAGGCTGAGGATGACATTGGGAGCCACGACGGAGAGACGGGAGATCTCATCGTCGGTGAAGAACTTGTCAGACACCTTGATGATGCCCTTGCTGCCCACCTTCTGGGAGGGATAGTTGAAGCCGATGGTGACAGGGGTCTTCAGGTCGAAGAGCCCTAAGAGACTGGCCACCTGATAGGTCTTCTCTGCTGGTATATGGTCGATGACGGTGCCATGCTCAATGGCGGCAACCAGACGTTCTTTCTTATTCATGATGCTTTAATTCGTGAAATTCGTGTAATTTGTTGTCTTACAAAATAATGGTCTTGTCTGCTTTTACTTCATCAAGTGTGATGCCGAGGACATCGCAGAAGATAGCTTCACGGGCGAAGAGGCCGTTGCCTGCCTGCTGGATGTAGTAGGCGTGGGGATTGTCGTCCACCTCATAGGCAATCTCGTTCACACGGGGTAGGGGATGGAGCACCTTCATGTTCGGCTTGGCACTCCGAAGCATCTCATTATTAAGCACATAGACGTTCTTTACCCGCTCGTACTCCATCAGGTCGGAGAACCGTTCCTTCTGCACACGGGTCATATAGAGGATGTCGGCATCGGCAATCACCTTTTCGTTGAAGGCAGTGTGCTCCTGATACTTGATGCCGTGCTCGTCGCAGTACAGCTTGTACTCCTTCGGCATCGCCAGTTCCTTGGGGGCCACGAAATGGAAGGTGGGGTTGAAGTGTCGCATGGCCATCAGCAACGAGTGGACGGTACGGCCGTATTTCAGGTCGCCCACCATATAGATGTTCAGATTGTCGAGCGTTCCTTGGGTCTTGTAGATGCTGTAGAGGTCGAGCATGCACTGGGATGGATGCTGGTGAGCACCGTCGCCCGCATTGACGATAGGGATGGGGGCCACCTCAGAGGCATACTGGGCTGCGCCTTCGATGTAGTGGCGCATCACAATGACATCGGCATAGTTGGAGACCATGAGGATGGTGTCTTTCAGCGTCTCACCCTTTGTGCCGCTCGTTATCTTCGGGTCGGCAAATCCGATGACACGTGCCCCAAGCCGGTTGGCTGCTGTCTCAAAACTGAGTCTTGTGCGAGTCGACGGCTCAAAGAAGAGAGTGGCGACTACTTTACCTTTCAGGAGTTCCCTGTTCGGATGTTTCTCGAATTCTTCTGCCATCTGGATCATATAGAGGATTTTCTCCTTCGTCAGATTGGCAATAGTCACAAAATTCCGCTTTTCCATGAGTAAATTTGAATTTGTTTGTGCAAAATTACGCATTATTTCTGATTTACGTGCGTTATTTTCAAAGAAATTAGTAATTTTGCACTCAGATACTTAAAAAAGTAATGAAAATCGATGATATGAGGAAGCTTTTTATCTATTTTCTATGGACATTATTAGTTGTGACGGTGCTATCCATCGCAACGGCTATTTATGCCATCAACGAGGGATGGATCGGCTATATGCCTCCCATCGAGGACTTACAGAATCCTATCAACCGCTATGCCACACAGATCTATTCTGCCGATGGAAGAATCATAGGTACCTGGAACTACAACAGGGAAAACCGTATCCTGGTGGACTATACCAAACTGTCGCCTTCGCTGGTGCAGGCTCTGGTCGCTACGGAGGATGTGCGTTTCTATGATCATTCGGGTATAGACTTCTATGCCTTGGGACGTGCAATCATCAAGCGTGGACTGATGGGACAGAAGAGTGCCGGTGGTGGTTCGACCATTACGCAGCAGCTGGCGAAGCAGTTATATTCTGAAAGGGCTCATTCTACGATGGAACGTCTGTTCCAGAAGCCCATAGAGTGGGTGATAGCCGTTAAGCTGGAGCGCAATTATACGAAGGATGAGATCATTACGATGTATCTGAACTACTTCGACTTCCTTCATAATGCCGTGGGTATCAAGACAGCGTCTGACGTTTATTTCAGCAAGGAGCCTAAAGATCTGACTGTCCCAGAGGCCGCCACGTTGATCGGACTCTGCAAGAACCCCTCCTATTATAATCCTGTGAGGAATCCTGAGAGGAGCCGTGAGCGCCGTAATGTCGTACTCGGACAGATGTTAAAGTATGGCTACCTCTCTCAGGCTGATTTCGATAAATATTCGGCAGAGCCGGTTAAGTTGAAATTTCATGTGTCTGATCATAAGGACGGCATCGCAGTCTATCTTCGCGAATACCTTCGTCAGTATCTGACAGCCAGGAAGCCGGATCGTGCGCTCTATCCGTCATGGAACATGATCAAGTTCTACAACGACTCCATTAACTGGGAGAATGATCCTTTGTACGGCTGGTGTAATAAGAACACGAAGCGGAATGGTGAGAATTGGAGTATTTATACGGACGGCTTGAAAGTCTATACGACGATAGATTCCAGGATGCAGAAGTATGCTGAGGAGGCTGCCTATCAGCATGTGGCAAAATACCTCCAGCCCGCTTTCAATGCAGAAAACAAGAAGAAGGTCAATGCGCCTTATACGTCAAATCTGACGCAGGCACAGGTTCAGCAGATTCTCAACCGTTCGATGAGGCAGAGTGAGCGCTATCGTGTGCTCCGTGAAAGTAAGGCATCGGATGAGGAGATCCGCCGTTCCTTCCGAACGCCTGTCAGGATGTCCATCTTCACGTATCACGGAGAGGTGGATACGCTGATGACGCCGCTTGATTCTATCAGGTATTACAAGTCCTTCCTCAGGACGGGCTTTGTCAGCGTCTGTCCTCAGAATGGTCATGTGAAGGCATACGTCGGTGGACTTGACTATGCCCATTTCTCCTACGATATGGTGATGGACGGTCGTCGGCAGGTGGGTTCTACCATCAAGCCCTTTCTCTATTCACTGGCGATGGAGAACGGGTTCTCTCCCTGTGACCAGGCACCCAACGTGCAGCAGACCTATATGGTTGCAGGCAAACCCTGGACGCCGCGTAATGGCAGCAAGGCCCGTTATGGGGAGATGGTGACACTCAAATGGGGACTCCAACAGTCCAACAACTGGATCTCTGCCTATCTGATGAGCAGGCTGAGCCCCCAGGCATTCGTCGACCTCCTTCACGAATATGGTATCCGTAATCCGGAAATCCATCCGTCGATGTCGCTCTGCTTAGGTCCGTGTGATATCAGCGTTGGTGAAATGGCCAGTGCCTATACGGCATTTGTCAATCATGGCATCCGTGCGGCGTTGATGTTCGTGACTAAGATTGAGGACGGTGAAGGAAATGTCATCGCCCAGTTCCAGCCGAGAATGAATGAGGTCATTAGTGAGGAGAGTGCTCATAAGATGCTGTTCATGTTGAAGAGTGTCGTCGATGGAGGCACGGCAGGACGCCTGCGCTTCAAGTATGGTCTGAAAGGAGAGATAGCAGGAAAGACGGGAACGACCAACAATAACAGCGATGCTTGGTTTATGGGACTGACGCCTACACTGGTCAATGCCTGCTGGGTAGGAGGTGATGACCGTGATATCCATTTCGACACGATGGTTATGGGACAAGGTGCAGCGATGGCTCTGCCTATCTATGCGCTTTACATGCAGAAAGTCTATGCTGATAAGCAGTTGGGCTATAATGAAGATGCCATTTTCGATATGCCTGAAGGATACGACCCGTGCTCGTTCATTGGCGATGCTCTTGAGACTGATGATAACGAAATAGACGAGATATTTGAATAGCGCCTATATATAATATATAAGGTATAGTCTGTTTTTGTCAACAATCCCGAAAACTTTTATGTTTTTGGGATTTTTTTAGGCAAAAAGTTTGGATGGTATTGATATTATTCGTACCTTTGCATCCGCTTTCGCGCAAAATTTTGGGTGATAGCATAAAAAGAAAGAGTTCTTTGAAAGATTTACATAGACAGAAGTAGTACAAGAAGCGAGAGTATTTTTAGTGATACTCTTGGGTAGAAAGAAACGAACCGTCAAGAAATTGAAATGGTGCTTTTAACTTGATACTGGATAGTCGTTCTGAGACAGAGCAATGATTATTTATACAAGGCTTCTAGGAGCGAATGCAGAGCCAAGTTCACTTGAGCTATGCTGAGCGACGACGAAGGCTCGTATAAAATATCGCAGATATTTTATACAATGAAGAGTTTGATCCTGGCTCAGGATGAACGCTAGCTACAGGCTTAACACATGCAAGTCGAGGGGCAGCGGGAAGTCAGCTTGCTGACTTTGCCGGCGACCGGCGCACGGGTGAGTAACGCGTATCCAACCTTCCCCTTAGTAGGGCATAGCCCGTAGAAATGCGGATTAATACCCTATGTTATTCGTCGATGACATCTGAAGTGAATCAAAGGTTTACCGCTAAGGGATGGGGATGCGTCTGATTAGGCAGCAGGCGGGGTAACGGCCCACCTGGCCGACGATCAGTAGGGGTTCTGAGAGGAAGGTCCCCCACATTG
>JAEEGH010003482.1_pt1 | contig 41310 bp, 26 predicted proteins | sample 9134181 | NCBI WGS metagenome assembly JAEEGH01 (sample SAMN16246544, study PRJNA631951) | gut metagenome | biome: gut microbiome; feature: rumen; material: DP-attached | host: Bos | place: Iran: Karaj | collected 2018-10 | reverse complement strand
GATATATGATGTTCTAGATGCTGAATCTGTGTAGTTTTGAGTTGTTGAAATACCGCCAGTATATGATGTTGTACCAAAGATATAACCAAATACTGCATTTGCTGTACCTGTATTACCTGCTTGACTTCCGATAAATGGAATTACTAACTTAACTAATGCTGGACAGTTATTGAATGCTGCTTCACCTATTGTTGTTACAGCCTTTGGAATATATACATATCTTAAAGATGTACAATATTCGAATGTTCCTGAAGAGATAGATGTTACGGCTTCTGGAACAACTACATCTAATAATGATGTACAGTTAGAGAACATCTTTATACCTAAAGCTGAATTCTTTAAGTCTAGAGTTGTTAAACTTGTACAATAAGCAAAGATGTTAGATCCTAGAGTTGTTACAGATGCTGGAACTGTAATTGTAGTAATAGATTGACAATTATAGAATGCCTTATTGCCAAGAGTTGTTGTTCCACTTGGAATTCCGATTGTAACAACGTTTGTACAATCTTCAAATGCAGAATTACCAATTACTAAAATTTGAGATGGGATTACAGCTGTATCTAGAGATGTACAGTTATAGAATGCGTAATCACCAATTGTTGTTAATTGAGAGATGTTTGTTAGACTTGCACGATATGCTGCAATATCTTCTGTCTTTGCAACATCTGGTAAAACAATAGTATCTAATGTACAGTTCATAAATGCACCATAAGATACTAATGATTCATCTGTAATGATGATTTCATTTAATGTTGATGGTACGTTGAATGAAACTGTATTAATTTCTTCGTTTACTAGGTAGTTTTGATCTACCATTGTGAATGTAGAATCTAGTGAATATGTTGTAACTTGAGTAGTAATACATCCTGTAGGCTTAAATGCTCTAGCCTCTTGAGCGTAACCTACTGGAGTTACATAATGCTTAGAATCAATAGATACTGTTGTAACGATTTGATTACCAACAATTTCTGTTGCAGCTGTTGCAATAATTACATAATAATCATAATCGTTAAATCTAATACCTGTTGTGTATGTATATGAAGCTGTAATAGTAGAAGCTGCATTTGCTGGGATAGTTGGCATTGTCTTTGTTACGAATTCTTGATCGAAATCTACAAGATATGCATCAGCTAAAGCAATGGCTTCTTCTATTGCCTTTTCGTCAATTGAGAACTTTTCAAAATATGGTAGAGGTGTTTCATCAGATAACTCTTGTGCTACAGAGTCATTTACAAGGCTTGTTACGTTGTAGTAAACATCTTCGCCGAAGATCCAACCAAATAGACCTTCCTTGCCTGTAGAGCCTCTAGAAGCACCGATAAATGGAAGAGTTAAGTCTTCTAACTTTCTACAGTTAGCAAACGCACCTTCATCAATTTCTAATACTGATGTTGGAACGATAACTGTAGTTAACTTTTCACAATTCTTAAATGCGTATGAACCGATCTTTGTAATACCGTATGGAAGAGAAATTGTCTCTAAGCCTACACAATCGATGAACATCATATCACCTAAGATATTGTTCAAGAAGATTACTGTAGCTAAATCTTGACAGTTATCAAATACGTTAGAACCTACTCTTTCAACGTTGTTTACACTTGCTGGGATAACAATCATTACAAGTCCAGTTGAAGCAAATGCTCTGCTACCAACTGTTGTTAGAGCATTTGTTAATTGCATTGCTGTAATATTTGCACAACCTTCAAATGCAGAATCACCAATTGTTGTGATTGTTGTAGACATAATGTTACCTGTATGAACATTATTAGCTACGTTTTCTAGATATACCTTTTCGCCTGTAGATACGAAATCTTCAGCAGCTGGTGTGATAGCTTGTGGGTTTGATACATATACTGACTTGTTGCCAGCGAAATCCTTGAAGTATACGTCAGTTAGAGATGTACAATCCTTGAAGATTTCTTTTGGAATATATACCATTCCATATCCAATATATGCTGTTGTAATTGCTGTACCGGCAAATACGCCATCACCAAATATAGTAGATGCTTCAGATACTGACTTAACTGCTAAAGCATCTGGGATTTCAATAGTTGTTAATTGAGATTGAGCAAATGCTTCATCTCCAATATCTTGAAGCGCGCTAGCTACAGATAGATTCAATGAAGTAATACCAGTGTTATAGAATGCTCTATCTCCAATTGTTAATAGAGTTGATGGTAACTTATTCTTATTTGCATTATTAATTTCGCCATTAGATCTGAAGTAAATGTTTTGTAATCCTGTAGCATTTGCAAATAATCCTTGTGGGATAGCTGTTACTGTACCATTGAAGATTACTGTGTTAACTGCAGCAGAATCAAATACATCAATACCAATTGTTTGTAGAGTTGCTGGAGCTGGAATTTCAACTGTTGTTAAGTCAGCATTCTTAAATGCATAAGCCTTTACTTCTACTAAGCTATCTGTGAATGTAAAGCTATTTAACATTGTAGATGTTGATTCAACAAGTACATTTGCATCTAAACATCTTGTGTTCATGAATGCTTCTTCTTTAATTACTGTTACAGTATCTGCAAATTCGTTTGGAGTAAGAGGTGTAATACCATCATAGAATTGTAATGTATGTAATCTAATACAATTCTTGAACATACCCTTAGCAATTTCTGTAACGTTTGTAATATCTGTAGCATTGAATGTTACTGTAGATAATGAAGTAGCATCTAAGAAGATATAATCACCATATGTTGTTACACTATATGGGATTGTAATTGTTGTAATAGAAGAACATCCTGCAAACGCATAATCACCAATTTCTTGTAATGTTTCGTTTGAAGATGAATCGTCGACAGAATATAAGTCGAATGCTGTCAATGTATGACAGTTATAGAATGCATAATCACCAATAGATGTAATTTCTCTTGGGATTGCGTTTGGTACGCTAGTAATAACGTCTGTTGGTTTTACATATGTATCATCTGCTGTGAAGAAGATTCTATCGCCAGCATCTGTAATTCCATCTTTATATGAAGAGTATGCTCTATATGTTTCACCGTCTTGTGCTGTGAAGAAGTAGTAGTCATCATATGTACCTAATGTGAAGTCTTCTTCGCCTACATATACAACAACGTCATCTGCTGTTCCTAAGAAGCCATCCTTACCCTTTGAGTAGTATGTTGCTTCTGTAATATCTGCATAACCTTCTCTATGTACTGTTGCCATTCCAATGTAGATATATGGTTCATTATTACCTGCAAATGTTACAACTCTATTTGCTGTTTCATCTGGTCTATAATTTGTGTCACCACAATATACTTGAGATGTATCTACAACACCTGCATAAGAAATAGCTCTATATGTATTATCATAACCATTAGAATCAGCATGTGATCCTTCACCTTGCCAAATTAATGTGTTAGCAATAATTGCTTCATATGGTTTTAAGTCAACACCTAAAACTTTATTACGAACATCATCACCTGTACCAACGATTAAGTCTGTACCAACGAATGATGCTTTTAAGCCTTTTTGATTATCTAGATATGTTTGAACATTATAGTAGTCATCGATTGTACCTAATGTTGAGTCTGCACCAACATATACTTTAATATCGTTATAACCTAATACGTGGTTAACGTTACCCCAATAGAAACCGCCTTGTGAATAATACTTTTCATTATTTTGAGCAACGATAATATCATCAATATCATCATCTGTACCAATTGTTCTATCTGGACCAGCAGATATCATATTGATTGTAATAGCTGCTCCAGTTGCAAAGTTGTATTCGTAATATGTGTTATCTGGATTACCTGTTACATAATATGTTAATTCTTGATATGCCTTTAAGTTGTCACCTAATACAGCTACATAATCATCTGCTGTATTTACCATATTATCTACACCAGCAAAATGATATTGAGAACTTAAAACATAGTAGTCATCGTTTGTTCCTAATGTTTCATCATAACCAACATAGATTGTTAAATCGTCTGATGTACCGAATCTATCATCTGTACCAGCATGGATATATGTTCCATTTGCATTTGGAATATAGAATACTCTAACTGGATTTCCACTTACTGTGTAATCACAAATAGCTAATGTATCATCATCTGCAGTTCCAAGCTTATTATCAGAACCAACATAAATTGCTGTTGATGTTTCGCTGTATGTACCACTCTCTAAAACGTATGTATAATATACGCCTTGTTTAATAAACTTGTATGGCATCTTGTTTTCGCCAAGGCTTGCTTCGATATCATCGCTGTTTTCACCACCGATTAAGCCATCAGTATTTGCGAATGTACCATACTTTAATCCACCGCTTGTTGTTTGGATAAAGTCGTCAGCTGTTAGATAGTCACCATCAATACCTGGATTGATTTCGCTACGTGTTGTAGCATCTTCAAAATCTGTTTGCTTGAATAAGATATCATCTTCTGTACCTAACTTACCATCTTCGCCCTTTTCGAAGTAGTTATCGTAATTAATAAATACATAGAATTCTGTGCCAATCAAATCAACCTTGATGATTCTTGCATCAAATGCTGAATATACGTCATCTTGTGTTCCGATGTCTTCATCTTCGCCTGCTGACTTATAAATACCAAGTGCACCAATTTCTGATGTAATTGTGATTAATTGATATACATTGTTCTTAATATAGATGTAGTAATTAGAATCTTCACCAATAATTACATCATGGATATCTGTTGAGTAATTGATGCTTGCGCCCTTCTTAATATTCAAAATATCATCTTGAGTTCCTAATAAGCCATCTGAGCCATAAGAGAAGTATGTACCATCATTGTTATAGATGTATCTATTATCGTCTCCTGCAACCATTGTAGCCGGCTTATCATCTGCTGTTCCAAATGTCTTATCTGGGCCAAGTGAGATATATCCTTCTAAGTGGTAATTAGATGCAGAAATTCTATCATACTTTGTATAAGTATTATCTTCATTAGCATAGTAGTAATATTCGTTAATCTTAATGATTTCAACTTCTTCATTGTTCATTTCAATGTAAATAGAGTCATCTGTAGTACCTAAGAAGCCATCTGGACCATATCCACGCTTTTCGCTGTTTGTATCGTAATAATAATACTTGCCTGTCACTTCATCGTATTCAACACCAGTAATATCTCCAGATGTACCGATTAACTTATCGTTTCCAGCAGATACTAATGTGTATTCATAATCATATCTATGGATTTCATCATATGTAAATCTATCAATGTCAGCTTCTTGATATTGATTATTTCTATCTTTAATGTAGTATGTTGTTGATGAATCATATTGAGTTGGAGTAATTGGAGCATATGTTTGACCATCATATACATAATATTGAACGCCTTGAGCAAATGCTGTAATATTTGCTGCATCGTAAGCTACTCTTGGTTCTAATACATAATATGTTGCATCTGCATTGTATACAGTAGCATTGATTGGAGCATATGTATTGTTGCTATAGATGTAGTATGTTACACCACTTACGAATCTATTGATATTTGCTAAATCGTATATTGTTTCAATTCTCTTTGTGTAATATGTGATTTCAGAATCATATCCGTTAGCCTTGTTATAAACTACATATTGTTGATTTTCACGGATATAATATGTTGTATTTGCGTTAAATGTTACAAATGAAGCTACATCATATCTATATTCAGCAATATAATATGTTTCATTTGCATCAAATACACTTGATACTGGAGAATATGTATCTTCATTTTGTGTGCAATATGTCTTTTCTGAATCAAATGCTGTTAATCCAGTTACAGCTTCATAATTATCATCATATACAGTAGATTTGATGTAGTATGTTCTTTCTGGATCAAATGGCATTGTGTTTTGATTAACTTGAATATAATCAACTTCATTATTTGTTATATAGTATGTTACATTTGAATCATATTCTTCTAATCCAGATGCTGGAGTAAATTCATAAGATTCAGTTGTTGTCTTAATGTAATATGTTTCATTTGAATCTGGAGTTAAACCAGTTGTATCAAATTCTGTGTATGTAGGAGCATCCTTTGTGAAATATGTAACGCCTTGTTCAAATCCTTCAATTGCTCCTGCTGGTAAGTAATTCAAAATTACTGAACTCTTTACATAATATGTGATAGCTGAATGATATCCATTAGCCTTGTTATATTCAACATAATCATTACCATCATATGTGTAATATGTAACGTTGTTTACGAATGGATTGATATTTGCAATATCGTAATATTCTTCTTCTCTTGCGATGTAATATTGTGTTCCATTATTAAATGTTGTAAGTGCTGTATATACACCATTATCTTCAGAATAGTATGTTGTTCCGCTAACAAATGTTGAGATAACTGCTTCTGTATAAACAGCATCTGAAACCTTTGTATAATATGTAACTAATGAGCTATATCCGTTTGTTGTGTCATATTCAACATATGCAGAACCACTTAGTGTGTAATATGTTTCATTTGGATCAAATGCAACAAGTGCTTGAGTTGTATAAGTATACGTTGGAACATAATATGTTTCATTTGAATCATATGAGCTTGCTATAGAATAATTTGTAGGATCTAATGTATAGTATGTTGCCTCTGAATCATATTCGGTAGCAGGAGTATAAGTTGTATCTTCTAATGTGTAATATGTTCCAATTTCAAATGCTGATTCATCGATTTGTCCGATTTCTGTATATTCTGGAGCATCTTTTGTATAATATTCTCCATTTTCAAAGTCAGCTTCTAAAACTACTGCTTCTTCATATGAATTAAATGCTCTTGTGTAATATGTTTCATTTGCATCAAATGTTGTTGGATCATATTCAACATATACGCCTTGGCTTTCTTCTACATAATATGTTGTATTTGCTGCATATGGGTTAACATTAGCTGTTGTATATACTGCATTTGAAGCCATTACATAATATGTATTATTTGGATTGTATTTAGCAGTTGCCTTGTTAACTTCTACATATGAACCATTGCTGTATAGATAATATGTTGTATTAGCATCAAATGGAACGATTGTAGCTGGTGCATATTCTTCGTAATTTCTTTCTACATAATATGTTGTAGCGCTATCAAAGATAACCATATCAATCTTTGTATAGTTACCACCATCATAGATGTAATAATCTAAATCATTTAGAGTTGATTGATATAACTTATAAACATTGTGATCTACTTCGTCATAGTATGCTAAACCAACGTTAATTACTTCTAAGTCACCTTCTGCTGGATATTGTCCATTTACTGTGAATAAGAAGATTCTATCTGAGCTTGTACCATATTGGCCATTTGGTCCCATGATTGCATATGAACCATCTCTTCTATCGATGTAATATGTACCATGCTTGTATGTTAACTTAATAGCGTTAGCAATTGAAGCTGGAGTTAATTCACCTGTTGAAGAACCAATGATACGATCTGTTGATACTTCTGCACTGAAGTAAGTATTTTGATTTGCAATAAATACAACGCTTGAATATGTATTGTTTTGATAATCTACATAATAATCATTACCAACTTTAACAATGTAATAATCATCACCATTACCGATGTTTCTTGCTAATCTTGTAGCCTTTAACTTATCATCTTCTGTTCCTAAGAATCCATCTTGGCCAACTGAAGAATAAGTACCATTACCATTTACAATATAGTGGTAATTATCTGAACCTACGATAATGCCTTCTTCGATATCATCTTCTGTGCCATATTGCTTATCTAAGCCTAAGCAAATTAGATAGATATTTGATGTTGTAGCATCATACATAATGTATGTATTATCTGCATTATCGTGATAGTAAAGAACTAAACTATTTTGTACTAATGAGAATGTTACATTTGCATATGATTCATTATTTACAAGGATATCGTCATTAGCATTACCTAAGATATCATCTGGGCCTGCTAACTTATAGATACCTATTTCTTCTGTAGTTAAAGCATATACTTGGGTACCAGAGATTGTTACTGTAACAACGTTTGTTAGATAAGCGTTATCTCCAAGTCTTGCAACGATAGATGGAGTATATGTGAAGTTACCTTCTCCATCATTTTCAACAGTCCACTTTCTATAAATGTTATTTACAACTAATTCGTAACCATAAGTTGTATTTGCATCAACATAATTTGGAGTAAATGCTAAATTGATTAATCTTCTTGGAGAATCTCCTAAGATTACCTTTGAATTAGATTCTAATAATTGATTAGATTCATACTTAGCCCATAGACCTGTTGTTGCAATATATGCATAATAATCATCACCAAATAATTCGATATTTGTCTTATATACGCCATCGAAGTAGCATAATGTAATTTCATATGTTGAAGATGATACATCAACTCTATAATATACATTGCCCTTGATTAAGCTATAGAAGTATTCATCGTTCTCAACTTGAGATGGAGTAATGATATATACAACTTCATCTTTATCGATATGTAAAGCATCATCATCTGTTCCGAATAATTCGTCATCGCCTCTTGTTACATGGATATATGGTTGAGAAGCAAGAATAATATATATTTCTTCGTTTTCATCGCTAGATACATATGTAACAGTCTTTTCTTCAGATTCAACGATTGATACTTCATTATTTACAATAGTTCCGACATAAGTATCTAATTCTGAAATTGTAACTTCTATTAAATCTGTGTTTTCAGAATCAATTACAGAAACAATAGATAATTTTTGATATAAATTGCTACCTAAAACTTTATAGTAAGCACCATTATCGATAATAACTTCAATATCATCTTGAGATACTAACATATCTTCGCCGATGATACGAATCTTAGAATTATCATCAACATAATAGTCATCGCCAGTATTTGCAATACCATCTAAACCTGGATTTAATGTAGCAGCTTCTTGTAGATATCTATTAACAATAGTTGTAGTTAAACCTGAGCCACCATTTCCAGATTCAGCAACTTCATCACCATATGGTAATACAACTCTAATTTCGTGGATGTAGTGGGCTGTGAAGTTGATTGTCTCTAATGCAACACAGTTATAGAACATACCTTCTGCAATAGAAGATGTATTAACAGAAATTGTAACTTCTTCTAACTTTTGATCGTTAGAGAACATGTATTCGCCATTTGTAATAGCGTTAATTTCAGCGCTTTCTAAATCTGGCATTTCAGCGAATGTATATACGCCAAATGTTGATACCGATGCTGGGATTGTAACTGTTGTTAAACTAGAATAAGCAAATGCATAATTACCAATAGTTGCTAATCTTGAAGATAGGATTAGATTTGTTAGAGATGTTGTCTTTGCAAATGCATATTCAGCAATTGTAACAAACGTAGATGTCATTTGATTTTCGTTATTTGTTACAACCTTACTTGAAATTGTATCAACTACTAAATCAACAAATGGAACTACTACTGCCTCTGGGATTACGTTGAAGTCAGTTGTAGCGCCTACTCTATCATCGCTTGTACCAAGCATCAAATCATCGCCGTATCCACGATATGAACCATCTCTTAATCTCATATAATGAGTGCCATCTTGCGCTTGATAGATAATAGCCCAGTGATATGTATTAGATACGAAGTGATTATTTTCTGTTACAGTTTGAACGATGTAATCATCAGATAAAATATCATCCTGTGTTCCTGGTGTTAAATCTGCGCCTGCTGAGAACTTCTCACTTAAGCTTACACTATATGGAACAGCTGCAGATACAACTACATCTACATAAATTGGATCGCCTTGAGAAACAACTTTAACATAATATTTAATGCCTTCTGCAAATTCTGTTAATCCAGTTTGTTTTACATATACTGGAGTTGCTTTCTTTGTATAATATGTTTCATTTTCGTCAAATTCAGCTTCAGAATCGACTGAAACGTATTCACCTTCAACTATTGTGTAGTATGTAACATTTTCTGCAAATTCTGAAATATTAGCTAAATCATATTCATTCTTAATGTAATATGTTTCGTCTTCATCAAATTCTTCGTCAACTTCTTCATATGTTACGATTTCTTCGTACATTGGGTTGTTATTGCCATCAACTGCTTGTTCATGACTAATTACAGCAGCTTGTGCTTCAACAACGATTAATTCTTGATATACATTATCGAAATATGTCTTGTAGTATGTATTTCCAATCTTTACAAGGTTAGTAATATCATCTACACCAAATGCTCTATCTGTTCCTAGTGAATAATATGTATCATCACTTGTTCCAAGGATGCCATCTCTTCCCTTTTCTCTAAAGATTTGATCTGTTCCGTCAACTGCTAAGAAATCTCTAGATTGATATGTCACAATATTTACAAATTCATTATTGAAGTAGCACTTTCTTGTGCCATATGAATATGAATATTCGTCTTCTTCACTATCATATGTAATTGTTAATAATGCATATGTACCATCTGTATAATCGATGTAATCTTCATTGTCGATTGTTGCAACGATTAAAGAGTCTGAAGTACCGATTGTACCATCATCACCATAGATTCTTCTAATATCATCGGCTGTACCTAAGAAGCCATCTGGACCATATTCATAATATGTACCATCTTTATTATCGATGTAGAATACGCCTTGAAGTAATACGATATTTTCAGAAATATCATTAGCATTTCCAAATACCTTATCTACGCCTGCAGATACATATGTGTATTGAGATACATTGTTTAAATATTTTTCGTATACGTTATGTGATACGTATCTATATTCAGTAAGTTTTGTATTAGATTCGAAGATAACTGTTGTCAATTGAGCACATTCTTTAAACATACCAATTGAAATTGTTGTTAATCCTTCTGCAAATGTAACAGATTGAAGAGTTGATTGATAGAAGATATTCTCTCCTAATGTTGCAACAGATTCTGGAATTCTAATACTTGCTATATTTGTCTTATAGAATGCACAATTACCAATGTTTGTAACAGTTGAAGTTAATGCAATTGAAGCAAATGTTTGAATATTTGAGAATGAATATCCATTAATTACAGGGGCTGTAATTGTAATTACTAATCCTGATGGGATATATCTTGTTAGAGTTGCTGATGCAGTGTAATAGCCCTTTTCTGCTACCATGCCAGCAACAGCATCTGCGCCAAATGTTGATAAGAAGTGAGAATTAATACCACTAGTTGCACTACCAACGTGGCCAATGCTCATTGTTGCAAGTGATGTACATCCAGCAAATGTTCCTTCACCAACTGATGAAACATTATTTGGAATAACGATATCTGTTAATGCTGTACATCCAGAGAATGTATATGAGCCAATTGTGAAATCTTCGCCAAGGAATTCAACATCTGTTAATGCTGTACAATTAGCAAACATGTATGAACCAGATGTAGAGTTCTTAAATACTACACTTGTTAGAAGAGGCATATTTTGACAAGCATTTTGAGCAACAGTTACCACTGTTGATGGAATTGTCAATGAAGTTGCTCTTGTGTTATAGAATGCGTTTGTACCAATAGATACAACTCTTTCACTTAGATTAATATTTGTAATCATTGTACAATTGTACAATGCACCTTCTGTTAGAGTTACGTTAACTCTTGTATTAACAACATTAAGTGTTGTTAGAGTTGAAGGAATTTGGAATGATTGTGTATATCCAGCAGCTGTTTGAGAGATGCTTGGAGTTGTTGTATCGAAGTTATTTCTAGCTGTTGTTGTGCCTTGTCCGATACCTGTGATTGTTGAAGATGAAGATGGAGTTCCAGACCATACAGCATAGTTTTGATAGAACCATGTACCAATTGTACCTGCTAATACATAATATCCTGTATCGTAGAATCTTAAGTTTTGAGATCTGCCTGTTGCACCATTTGTAATACCAATGAATGGAACTGTTAAAGTCTTTAACTTAGAGCATCCATACATTGAAGAATAATCGATTTGTGTTACTGTATCTGAAATAGAAATTTCTTCTAGTGTATTTGCACACCAGAATGCACAATATCCAATTCTTGTATCGTCTGTTACTGTTACTTTCTTTAACGAATTTGGTAAGTACCAAGTATCATATCTTACGTCGTAACCACCAGCATCACCATATGGGTCATTAACATAGTTAAATTGAACTAAATGTGCTTTAGATGTATCAGTATATGCCTTTGCTCTACATACGTGTACTAAATATGCTGCGTTTTGAGAATCAGATGTTCCGAAGAACCATCCTAACGATTCTCTTGCAAATGCGCCTTGATATGAGCCTTGAGTGATATAATTTGCGCCTCTAGATAGACCCACAAATGGAACTGTTAATTCTACGATGTTATCATCCCAGAATACATTTAATCCCATTGATGTAACTGATTTTGGAACTACTACATTTTCAAGTGAATAACATTGAGCAAATGCATAAGCACCAATTGATGTTACTGTTGTTGCAATATTTGGATCTTGTAAATTAATACAATGATAGAATGCGTATTGTGTAATTGTTGTTACTGTACCGAAATCAACATCACGTAGATTTGTACAGTTTCTGAACATGCTATCACTAATTGTCTTATTTCTTAGAGTTGCATATCTTAAATTTGTACAATTAGCGAACATATATGTTCCAACTGATGTTACATTTGATGGAACTGTTACATTCTTTAGCGCTGTACATGAATTGAATGCATAATTACCAATTGTTGTAACTGTTGTTGGAATTTCAATTTGATCTAATGAAGAACATCCTGAGAATGCATATGTTGGAATTGTTGTTGGAGATGCGAATGTTACATATCTTAAAGATGTACAATTCTCAAACATATATGTTCCAAGCACATTTGTTTCGAATGTAACTGTAATTAAACCATTAGATTCGGCAAATGCTTTTGTTCCAATTGTTGCAACATTTGATGGGATATTTAGATGAGCAATTGTATCACAATTGTTAAATGCATATTCGCCAATTGTTGCTAATTGTGATGGTAATAATGTATAGATTTCAGTATCTAAGTGGAATGTTACTAATGTACAACCATTGAATGCATATGCCCCAATTGTTGTAATTGTGTTTGGAAGTAACATTGAAGATAATGATGAACATCCATCAAATGAATGAGCACCGATTGATGTACATGCATTACTATTTGTTTGTTGATTTAATGCAACTGTTGTTAATGCTGTACAACCTGCGAATGCATAATCTGCAACGCTCTTTAGAGAACGAATTGTTGCTTCTGTTAAAGCTGTACAGTTTTGGCACATATATGTACCAACAAGAGTTGTTAATACTTCGATTGTATCTAAAGATGCACATTCTGCAACTGCTAATGTACCAATCTTTGTAACCTCAGCTGGGATTACTAATGATGTTAAGTTATCGCAATCATAGAATGCTTTATCTTGAATTGTCGTTAATGTATTAGGAAGAACGACTGATGTCATTGGAGCGCCTTGGAATGCACCATATTGGATAACTACTTCATCGATGATAATTACTGTAATTAATGAATCAGGTATGTATGATGTATATGACGCGCTAGATGTGTAGTAAGATACAGTTTGGTGACCTCCTGTATATGATATTGTACCAAAGATGTATCCGAATGTACTTGCTGCTGTACCAGCAGCAGTAACGTTTGTACACTTAGAACTTCCTACGAATGGAACTTGTAATGATTGTAATGAAGAACAACCATTGAATACACCTTCACCAATTGATGTTGTTGAGGATGGAATTACAACTTCGATTAAGCTTGAACAATTTTGGAATGCAAATGTAGATAATGTTCTAAATACAGTTGATCCAATGTTGATTCTTGGAACGTGAGTACAATTCTTAAATGCATAAGATCCAATTGTTTCAAGGTTTGCAGAGAATGTTACGCTAGATAATGCTGTACATCCAGAGAACATATATGAGCTTACATTTGCAGCATTGAATACAACTGTTGTTAAACCTGTACAATTCTCAAATGAATTATCTCCAATTGTAGATACATTAGCATTAACAGTAAATTCTTTTAGAGTTGTACATCCCTTGAACATCTTTTCACTGATGATTGTAGAATTGTTTGTTGCTAGATATAAAGCTGTACAACCTTCAAATGCAGATGCACCAATAGATGTAGTGTTAGCTGTAATATTTAATGTATATGTTGTATCAAGACCAAGGCTTGTACAACCCTTGAACATTGCTTCACCAATGATATTTGCATTAGCAATGTTAACATTTAATAAACCTGTACATCCTTCAAATGCTGATTTACCAACTGAAGTACATGTTGGAATTGTAGCTTGTGTTAAAGCTGTACAATCCTTGAACATTGCTTCACCAATAACCGCATTGTTTAATTCGATAGAAGCAATTGATTTAGATTCTGCAAATGCATACTTACCTACACTTGTAACAGTGCTTGGAATGCTGATGCTTGTTAAGCAGCTCTTATAGAATGCATAATCTGGAATAGATGTTAAATCGCTAGGAAGTGTAATAGATACTAATAGCGTATCTTCTACGAACATATTCTCACCAAGAGCTGTTGTTCCTAGTGTTGCTGATGCTAATTTTGAACAATATGCGAACGCATATTCACCAATATATTGAACGGCTGCTGGGATATTAATTGTTTCCAAAGAAGTAGCCCAAGCAAACATGTAATCGCCAATTGTATTGTTATTAATAGTTACTGATGTAATTGATGGACACTTAGAGAATGCGTTGTCTCCTACAACCCAAGTAGAAGAATCATCGGCATCCACTGTGTTTGGATTCCATACATCATCTCCAACAACAACCGTTCTTAATGTAGGGCTATTGTAGAACATGTGAGAACTAATCATGTCTACATCAACTGTTGCTGTTAATAAGTGTTCCATATTGGCAAATGCGTATTCACCAATAGTATTTTGATTATTTGTTAAACTGATTGCAGTAAATGCTGTGTTATTAAATGCGTATTTACCAATAGATGTAAGTGCTGTTGTTTCTGTATCAATAATAGATAATGTAGCTAAAGCCTTACATCCATTGAACATGTAATCTGGAATTGCTGTAATTGTTGAACCATTATTGAATGTGACAGATGTTAATCTTTCACAGTCTTGGAACATATATTTATTGAATAAGTCATTTCCGAATGTAACTGTTGCTAATTCTTCACACTTATCGAATACTTTTTCACCAATTGATGTAATTGTGCTTGGAATTGCTACAGATTCTAAGTGAACACATTCGGCGAATGCACTATCACCAATTGTTTGAACACTCTTTAAATCGATAGATCTTATAGTTGTTCCACTAAATGCACACTCGCCGACTGATGTACACAATTTCAAGTCAAATGAATAGAATGTAACTTTATAGAACGCATAGTCTCCAATTGATGTAACATTTGGGAATTGTTCAGAATCTGCAAATTTTGTACATCCATTAAATGCATAAGCTGGAACTGTAGTTACGGTTGGCGCTAGCGCCAAACTGGTTAGTGAGCTATCATTTTCAAAAATATGTTCTGCTAATATGTTTGTCTCAGAAATAACGTCTGTTAGATTTAAACAATCTGCAAACGCATATGTACCTAACGTAGTAATTGTTGATGGTAAGAAGATATCTTCCATCGCGATACAATTTCTAAATGCAGAATTACCAATCTTTGTTAATGTTGAGTTTTGGTTTAATTGAACAGCCTTCAAACCTGTACAGTTTTCGAAAGCATTATCTCCAATTGATGTTACCTTAGGAAGCTTCAAACTTTCGTTTTCATCATAACTTACAGTTAGAGCATTCTTGAAAGCTCCATTGCCGATTGTTGTTAATTTTGTTAAATTTTCTGCGATTTTAACGATTTTACCATTACTACCGCCGCCGAAAGCATTGTTTCCAATATACTCTAGGTTAACGCACGCGCTTAAGTCATATGTAGTTTCTGTCCAGTCGCTTGAGTTATCGTGGTTACCAAATGTACGTCCTGTAAATGCATTATTTTCGATTCTCTTAATAGATGCAGGCAAAACAAGTCTACGTACGCACCAAGGTGTCCATTCATCTGTCGCATAACAGTCAAGTACTGATGCACCACAAGAGCCACCGATACCTACAATATTTTGAGAATTGTACCAAGTACTATTTTCTGTATTATAAATTCTGCTTACAGCTGGAATTGTTGCGTTGTAATATCTTGTATTATAGTTGTTATATCCCCAATCTTCATCATATCTTAAGTGAGTAACTAAATAACCACCATATTCAGCACGATAATATCCATATAATTGAGGAGTAACTGATGCAGTACCATTTGGCGCTGGAGCTGGATTAGATCCATCAACAGTATCAGCTACTTCTTCTATATTTACATCTTCTGATTGATATACTTGAACTTGATCAAATTGGTTCGCACAAGAAAGGGCTAAGCCTACACATAAAAGTGTAACTAAAACAGCAAGAACTATAACTCTTAAAATAAACGCCCTCTTTTCCATACAACCGAATTATAGCATATTATTATATATATATACAATATAGGTTGAACTTTTGTGGCGCAAGTTGCTCAATTTGTGGCAAAAACCTCAAAAAATCGTTTTACAAATTTTTAATAATTCGAATAAATTTTACATATATTTTACATAGAAAAAGACAGAATATTTCTAAATTGCATTTTAGGCCTCATGTGACCCCTAACTTGTTACATTTTCAGAAGGTGCAACTATGTGCCAAAAATGGCACAATTTTGACCTCATTTTTGCCAAATTTTGCCAAAATCGACCTTCTTCCCTAATAAAAGAAAATGCCATATGCAAGCATATGGCAAATCTTGTTATTCGTAAAAATCTAAAATTATTGTTGATCTAGGTATTCTTCGTAAGTTGTTAACTTATCGAATGTCTTTGTACCATTAATTTCAATAATTCTATTGGCAACAGTTTGCATTAATTCTTGGTCATGTGATGCAAATAAAATATTGCCCTTGAAGTTAATCATTCCCTTATTTAGAGATGTAATAGCTTCCAAATCCAAGTGGTTAGTTGGTTCATCAAGAACCAAGAAGTTACCACCCATTAACATGGCTCTTGCCATCATACATCTAACCTTTTCGCCTCCAGATAGTACGCAAGCTTCTTTTTTAGCTTCTTCCCCTGAGAATAACATTCTTCCTAGCCAACTTCTTAGGTATGTTTCTGTATGATCTTTTGAGTATTGATCTAGCCACTTTACTAGAGATAGATGGCATCCATCAAAGTAGTTATCAAAGTTTTGTGGAACATAGCTTTGAGTAATAGTTTTTCCCCACTCAATTGTTCCTGAATCTGCTTCTTCATTTCCCATTAATATCTCAAATAACATTGAGATATCGATTGATTTTTCGCCAACAAATGCAATCTTTTCATCCTTTTGAACAGTGAATGAAACATCTTCAAAATATCCCTTCTTTGTTAGGTGTTCAACTGTTAGAATTTCTCTACCAACTTCTTGTTCAAAATCGAAGTTAATATATGGGTATTTTCTCATTGATGGTTTGATATCTTCAAGCTTCAATTTTTCAAGCTCTTTCTTTCTTGAGGTAGCTTGCTTAGCCTTAGATGCATTTGCAGAGAATTTTGCAATGAAATCTTGAAGTTCTTTAGCTCTTGCTTCAGCCTTCTTATTAGCTTCCTTTGCTTGCCTTGCAAGCAATTGGTTAGTTTCGTACCAGAAATCATAGTTACCAACATACATATTAATCTTGCCGTAATCTACGTCACAAATATGTGTACAAACCTTGTTTAAGAAGTGACGGTTGTGTGATACGATAATCAATGTATTGTTGAAGTCTAATAAGAATCTTTCTAGCCACATAATTGTCTTTGCGTCTAGGTTGTTTGTAGGTTCGTCTAGGATTAAGATATCTGGGTTTCCAAATAGCGCTTGAGCAAGTAAGATTTTAACCTTTTGCTTACCATCTAATTCGCCCATTAACTTTTGGTGATATTCATCACCAAATCCAAGTTCGTTTAAAAGTGTAGCTGCTTCTGATTCAGCTTCCCAGCCACCCATTTCTGAGAATTCGTTCTCTAATTCGCCTGCTTTAATACCATCTTCTTCAGAAAAGTCTTCTTTTGCATAGATAGCATCTTTAGCATCCATAATATCTACCAATTTCTTATATCCCAAAAGTACAGTTCTCATTACTGTACAATCGTCAAAAGCGTTTTGGTTTTGGTTTAAAACACTGATTCTCTCATTCTTACCAACAGATACTGTTCCTTTTGTTGTATCTAATTGACCAGATAAAATCTTCAAGAATGTAGACTTACCAGCACCATTAGCGCCAATAATACCATAACAATTCCCTGGTGTGAATTTTAAATTTACATCTTCAAATAGCTTTCTTCCGCCAAATTGAAGCATTACATCGGTTACTTGTAGCATGATTTCTCCTTAAATTAAAAAACTTCGCCTAAGTTTACTTTTATATTCTTATATATAAGATATAAGGATTGATTGGTTTTGACAACAAAATTTAACTCAAAAGATAAACTTTCTCCACTTTTTATATCATTTTTGAACCCATTTTGGCTCTCTAGGGTGGAATTATTCACTATAAAGTCCGAAAGTACTAGGTTCATATCTTGCTTTGCTGAAATAGTCACTGACAAGCTTATATGTGCACTATCTCCTTCTATTTCTCTATCTTTATCGATAGTTGCTATAAAGTCAAAAGCATCTTGATTTACGACTTTGTTTACATCAGTCACTATATAATCAATCTTTTGATTATTCTCGTTATCTTTCTTTTGTGTGAAATAGATAGCAAGAATAACGCCTACAATAACAAGTACTGTAAGCGTAACTAATCCAATAATTCTTATTCTCTTTTGCTTTTTATCTTCCATTACATTCTTTCTCTAATTGCTTTTAATGATTCTTTGCATTTTGCAAAAATCTTATCTACATCTTCATTTATAAAATATTCGCCTGCTTTGTATAGAACTTTACCATTAACAACTGTCATATAGACATTTGATGGGCCACCTGAATAAACAGTAGCACTTGGGATATCATCGGCAGGCCACATATTTGCAGAATTTACATCAGCGACAACAAAGTCTGCTAACATATTTTGTTTTAGTTCTCCACATAATGGCATATCCATAACCGCTGCGCCATCCACACAAGCCATATCTAAAATCTTCTTAGCTGTAATTGCGCTAGCATCATTGTATTTAATATGTTGGCCACAACTTAGTAGATAATTCTCTCTAAACATATCTAATCTATTGTTGCTAGCAGCGCCATCTGTTCCGATACCAACCTTAATGCCCTTTTCTAACATTTCTTTAACTGGGGCAATACCACTTGCTAATTTAAAGTTCGAAGCTGGACAAGTTACAACATTTACGTTCATCTCTTTTAAGATATCCAAATCATCACCTTCCGGATGAACCATATGATATACTGTACCACCAGCATTAAATAAGCCAAGATCTCTAAACAATTGCACTGGTGTCTTGCCGTATCTTGCTTTACATTGTTCAACTTCTGCTTTTGTTTCACTCATATGTACATAGACTGGTTCGCCCTTGTCGTTTACATATTCACTAATTTCTCTTAATAATTTTTCTGATGTCGTATATTCAGCATGAATACCAACTCTATATCTAATATAGTTGTCCTTTAGTCTTGCAAAACCTTCATCATAGATTTTGCCGATATCTTTACCTTGGACAACAGCATCGTTTGCTCCATACATCAAAACATTTCTAAATCCAGATTCAGAACAAGCTTGAGCAATTGGCTCAATCATAAAGTACATATCTGATGTTAAAGATATACCACTTCTTAGATATTCCAAAATGGCAAGCTTTGTAAACCAGTAACATTCATCTGGTCTTAGCGCAGCCTCTCTTGGGAAGATTTGTTCATGAAGCCATTGATCAAGTGGTAAGTCATCAGCTGTATTTCTCAAGAATGTCATAGGTGAATGCGAATGAGCATTTTTAAATGATGGGAAAACATACATTCCCTTTAGATCAACTTCGTTATCTGACATAGCACCTGCAACAGGAGGTCCAATGTGCGCAATTAAATTATTATAGACGATGATTTCGCCATCAATTATTTTCCCTTCTGAATAAATCTTAGCATTAAAATATCTTGTTACCATTTTTGTTCTTTCTTAATTCTCTCAATAACGTTTGCAGCAAGTACTGCTAAATTTTGCACTTTGTTGTGCATTGTTTCTTTTACGTGATTATGATCAAGTGGTTCATCACTCAACCCAGCAGCTGGATTTGAAATACAAGAGACTCCAATTACCTTCATGCCCATATGCACAGCAGCAATTGCTTCTGTACATGTAGACATACCAACAGCATCAGCGCCTAAAAGTTTTGCCATTCTAATTTCTGCTGGCGATTCATATTGTGGGCCGCCAAATTGCATATAGATACCTTCTTTTAAATCTATGCCAATATCTTTTGCAGTATCCCTTACTAATTGGCATAAGTGCTCATCGTAGATATGAGACATATCTGGGAATCTAACGCCAAGCGATCCAATGTTTGGACCAACAAGTGGAGATGGAACCATTTGAGATATTTGATCCGTAATTAGCATTAGTGTGCCTGGTTCCAAATATGAAATACCACCAGATGCATTAGATAGCATCAAAATTTCAGCGCCCATTAATTTCATAAGTCTAATTGGCAAAACTGAATCTGATGGAGTATATCCTTCATAAAGGTGAACTCTTCCTTGCATAATAACAACAGGTACGCCTCTTACATATCCAAAGATAAATCTTCCGGCATGTCCATCAACTGTACTTATTGGCATACAAGAAATATTTTCGTAAGCGATTGCTCGAAAACCATCAATAAGTTCAGCTAACTTACCTAAACCTGTCCCACATACTATTGCTATTTTTGGAGTAAAATCGATTTGCTCTTTTAAAGAATTAAATGCATTATTAAGCTTTTCAATTGTATTCATAAATAACTCCCGCTTATTACATACATTATTTTAACATAAAATTTTTATATATTAAATAATTAAAAAAAATGAAGAGCCTCTCGACTCTTCAGTTTTTGAAGTCTACTTCTATTTTTTTCAACTAGCCTTGAGCAATAGCTGAAACTGGGCATTGCTCTGCGCAAGAACCACAATCTAGACATGTATCAGCATCGATAACATACTTGTCATCGCCTTCTGTGATAGCTGAAACTGGGCATTGTTCTGCACATGCTCCGCACTTGATACAATCATCACCAATAACGTAAGCCATTTTTAAATCTCCTTTTTAAAATTATATTGCGTATTTTTATATTAACACACATTGTGTGGGTTGTAAAATATTAAAATTTAACAAACCCTACTTTTTTTATTTTTCTTCTGTTGGTAATACGTCTGAATCGTCATCCTTATCATCTTGAATTTCAACAGGCGCTCCCTTCATTTCGTATTCACCAATAGCATAATACTTTTCTACGATAGAATCGTCGATTTGAACTTGAGCCATTATTCTTTCTCTTAGCACATCCGTTGAAATAACCTTAGCCATACCATCTTGTGTTCTAACCATAGAATTAACTTTTGGCAACTTCTTTAATGTCTCTGCATAGAAGTCATTTTCAAATCTTAGACAGCACATTAACTTACCGCAAATACCACCTACATTTGCAGGATTTAGCGAGATGTTTTGGTTTTTTGCCATCTTAATTGTTGATTTATCGCATACTCCTGGGCATCTTATGCAGCAACATTCTTGTCCGCACATACCCATAGCACCACGAAGTATTACATCATCTCTTTCATATACTTGGTGTAATTCAATTCTTGTTCTAAGCTCACCGGCTAAATCTCTAACTAGTTCTCTAAAGTCTACTCTTCCATCAGCTGTAAAATTGAATATAACCTTTGTTCTATCGAATGTATATTCAGCATTAATAAGCTTCATTTTTAGCCCGTGCTTTTCAACCTTTTCTGCACAAACCTTTAGAGCTCTTTCTGCTCTTTGCTTATTATCTTTAAATTGCTTTTCATCTTTAGCATCTGCTTTTCTAATTACTTCTTTTAAAGGATTTTTAATATCTTCATCTTTAACTTCAGTATTCTTTTGCGCGATAAAAGCATATTCTTGGCCACGCACCGTTTCTACGATTACGCCATCGCCTACATTAAACTGTATATCCTTTGGTCCAAAATAATATATCTTGCCACCATTATTAAACTTAACACCTACTATGATTGGCATTTAAATCTTACCTCCAATATATCCATTAATAATTGATAGAACACTCCTTCTGGATCGCAGTTTGCGTCAGCTTTTTTCTTGGCTTCAATTATTAAATCTTCAACGTTTACTAACGTTGCCATATTATATTTTTCATTTATTTGTTTTATTATATCATCTACGTTATCATTTAACCCAGATTTATATTCTACGACTTGTCTAAGAACTTCTTCAAAAGCATCTAAATATCTCTCTAGAGCATTAATCTTATCTGAGAAAGTTCTTTTATTTCTAATGTTTGTTCTTGCTACCATTTCCAACAATCCACTAGACTTTTGCATGTCATTAAAGATTCTAAGCATTGTATTATAGCTATCTATGAATTCTGGATTATCTATAATCTTTATAGCCTTATCTATAGAGCCTTCTGAAAAGGCCATAGCTCTCTCTACGCTATATGAATCATATTGTTCTAATAGCGCATTCTTTAGAGCGTTATCATCAAACTTTTCAATAGTATATTTTGTAGCTCTTGATTTAATAGTCTCCAAAACTGCAGATACTTTTGTAACACCCATAATGAATATAGTATCGCCTGCTGGTTCTTCTATTAATTTTAATAATCTATTTTGTTCTCTTGGATCAATATCTTGGAAGTTTGAAATAAGTGCTACTTTAATCTTAGTATCAACCTTTTTATAGCAAGCTGAGATAAAATCTCTAAGTCCATCTGCTGTTAAATTTTGAGGGATGATTAATGATGGGAATAATCCCTTTTCTATTTGCTTGCAAGTCTTACATATACCACAATCATCGTTTTCACAAAGTAGCATTCTAGCGATAATCTTGCATAGGTTTTCACAAGCAATAGCATCTTCTGAAATAATCATAATACAATGAGATAAATTAGACTCTTTAAAGTCTTTCTTTAGTGTCTTGTATATCTTAGTTTCTTTTAGAAGATTTTCAAATTCAAACATTATTTTATATATCCGCCTTCACGAAGAACTGTTTTAATCTTTGCTTGAGTAGCAAACTTATCTCCAGAGGCGTCTATACATACAATTCTCTTTGGATTTCTCTTAGCAGCTAGTTTATATCCTTCATAAACCTTTTTATGGAATTCTAGATTTTCTTGTTCTAATCTATCGTTTTTATCTGCTCCACCCTTTCTCGCGAACGCTTCATCTGGAGACAAATCTAAAAAGATTGTTATATCTGGTTTTACACCATTACATGCTAAATCATTTAATTGTTCTACATATTCAGCACCAAGTCCTCTTGCTACGCCTTGATATGCAAATGTAGAATCAATAAATCTATCACAAATAACACTAATACCTTGCTCTAAAGAAGGTAAGATTACTTGCTTTATAAGTTGTGCTCTTGCTGCGCAATATAATAATGTTTCGCATTCATTTGTCATGCCAACATTTTTAGTATCTAAAATAATCTTTCTTATATCTTCAGAAATATCTGTACCACCTGGTTCTCTTAGGAATATGCACTTTTGATCCATATTAGTCATATATTCCTTTAAGAATCTAACTTGTGTAGATTTTCCTACGCCTTCACAACCTTCAAATGTAATAAATTTTCCTTTCATTTTGTCACCACGCCTATTTTAACACAGGCACTTTATTGTTTACAAGACCAAGAATATGGCCTAAATGTGCCTTTAAGATATTAATATCTTTTCTAGTAATTTTCTTGCCGTAACTTATGATTGGTTGAGATGGTGGATATATGCTAATTTCAGCATTACAAATATATCCTTCAGCATCATCAATCTCTACAAAGTCAGGAGTAAAATTACCATCTATCTTCGTATTTATTATTTCATTATTTATATGCTCAAATTCTTTATATTCAAAAGTTAGATTATCTAGAGCATCTTTTAATTCATCTAACTTATCTATATTAAATGGTGTTAAGATAAGAACCAATTTATCTTCATAAGCCATTTCAATTTCAAATCCTAATTTATGTAAATCATCAAGTGCCTTATATGCATCAATACCCTTCTTTCTCAAAACTAATCGTGAGATATCATCGCTATGCTCAATATCAAATGATGAGAATTTACCATTATAGCTTTGAATCTTATTAGCTATCTTCTTATATGCCTTTTCTCCATTCTCTTCAAGATATCCACGAGCTAAATCCATTGAAGACATAATTAAATATGATGGAGATGTTGAATGAAGAATTGACCTATATAATACTAGCTCTTCATATAACTTATCATCGTTAACATTCATAATGGCAGCGCCAGTTAAAGCTGGTGTTGTCTTATGCATACTTGAGAAAACTATATCGCCTTTAGGGTATTTAGGAAGCACGCTTGAGAATGCAAAATGTGCACCATGAGCTGCATCAATAATAAGCAAATTATCTTTCTTATCTACTTCGTTTAAATTACCAAAATATGTAGGAGAAGTAATAAAAATTGCTAACCTGTCTTGAGAATTATCGATTACGTATTGCAATTTTTGTATTGAATCGTACTCTTCATAATGAATGTCGAACACTCTCATAGCATTATAAAAAGAGTTATGCATTCTACCCAATGCTACTACTTTTAAATGTTCTTTATTAGCAAGGAAAGCTGCTATTTGCATACAGATTGTAGATCCAGCAGTTACCATTAGGGCGTGTCTATATCCATATGCTTTTGCTATTAAATCCTCCGCCTCTTTTATAACGCCATCAGCACATAAAAGATTGTCCATATCACTAACTTCCGTTATATCCAATAAATTAGCTTTAAACGCGCCAAAATCGACTCCACTATGCCCTGGCATATGGAATCTAGCTTTTGGATTATAAGATAATAACTTTGAATATAAAGGTGTGTTCATAGTTTAAATAAAGCAGCTTTTTTCGAGCTGCTTTACATTGTTTATTTAACTGGTTTCATTGTTGGGAATAATAAAACATCTCTAATGCTTGGCTGATCTGTAAATAGCATAATTAATCTATCTACACCAATTCCTAATCCACCTGTTGGAGGTAGACCGTACATTAGAGCATTTACATAATCCTCATCCATCATTTGAGCTTCATCATCGCCCTTTTCTCTTTGAGCAACTTGTGCTAAGAATCTATTCTTTTGATCGATTGGGTCATTTAATTCTGAGAATGCATTACCCATTTCTCTAGCGTACATGAAGAATTCAAATCTTTCTGTTAATCTTGGGTCAGATGGCTTTCTCTTTGCAAGTGGAGATACTTCTACTGGATAATCTAAGATGAATGTTGGTTGGATTAAATGTTCTTCAACCTTTTGGTCATATACTTCATATAGAAGTTTGCCCCATGTTACATCGTCTTCATAATCAATACCTAATTTCTTAGCTTGATCTTTGAAGTCATCTACGTTATCTGAAGAAGCAAAGTCGATTCCGCAGTATTCTTTAACTGCTTCAATCATAGTCATCTTCTTCCATGGTGTTGTTAAATCGATTTCAACGCCTTGGTAATTAATCTTCTTTGCACCACCACAAACAGCATTAGCAATAGCAGCGAACATTCTTTCTGTGATATCCATCATGCCATAGTAATCTGTGTATGCTTGATATAATTCAACCGTTGTGAATTCTGGGTTGTGCTTTGTATCCATACCTTCGTTTCTGAATTGTCTGCCCATTTCATAAACTTTTTCAAATCCACCAACGATTAATCTCTTTAGATATAACTCTGGAGCGATTCTCATGAACATATCAATGTCCAATGTGTTGTGGTGAGTAATAAATGGTCTTGCAGATGCACCACCAGCGATTGTGTTCAAAATAGGAGTATCTACTTCTACGAAACCTTCATTATCTAAGAAGTTTCTAATTGCTGTGATGATCTTAGATCTCATTACGAATGTATTTTTAACTTCTGGATTAGCAATTAAATCTACGTATCTTTGTCTATATCTTAAATCTACGTTTGTTAATCCGTGGAATTTTTCTGGTAAAGGTAATAATGACTTAGAAAGTAGAGTCATCTTTTCTACATGAACAGAGATTTCTCCTGTTTGTGTTTTAAATACGAATCCTTCAACGCCAACGATATCGCCGATATCAAACTTCTTGAATTCAGCATAGTTCTCTTCACCCATACCATCTCTTGATGCGTATAATTGAATTTGACCTGTGCAATCCATAACGTGAGCGAAGCTAGCCTTACCCATAACACGCTTAGACATTAATCTACCAGCGATGTTTACGTGCTTGTTATCAAAAGCATCAAAGTTATCCTTAATGTTTTGAGCATAAGCATCCTTTGGATATTTAACGATTTCAAATGGGTTTCTTCCCTCTTCTTGAAGTTTAGCCAACTTATCTTGACGTACTTTTAGAATTTCACTTATATTTTCTTCCATGATTTTATCCTTTATTTGTTATTTCTTGCTTTTTCAAGATTTTCTTCTGTGATTTGACGTGGGCTGTCTTCGATGATTACGAATTCGAATTCGTTAATCTTGAATGATTCTCCCTTCTTGTGCTTGCCAATTTCTTGAGCAAATAAAGATTGTCTAGAAATCTTGTGTTGGATGAAGTCAGATTCTGTTTCACCAACTAATTCGCAAATATAATAATCAACAACTTGACCATTTTCCTTTTCACAAATGATGAACTTTTGTGGCTTAATGATCTTAGCTGTAGCAATTTCGTGTTGTAATCTTAAGATAGCTTTTTCATTTTCGTTTTCAGCTTCTTTTGCTGCATCTAATTCAGCGTTTTCAGAAAAGTCTCCAAGAGATTTAGCGTACTTGATTTGTTCGCTAATAGCGTTTCTCTTTTCGTTCATTCTTTCGTTTAATTCTTTAACCTTTTCGTTATAGCCTTCTTGTGTCATTTCATTGACTACTTGTGTATTTTCCTCTGCCATATATATGACCTCCATTAAATTCTATTTTTTGCTCTATAACTTAAAACAAATAAGCTTTCGCTCATTGATATGTTTTCTACTACTACGTCTTTTGGAACCTTTAAATCGATTGGAGCAAAGTTCCAAATTGCTTTGATGCCATTCTTTATTAATTCTCTAGCAACATCTTCTGCACTATCTGATTGAGTTGCGATAACAGCAATATCTATTTCATTTTCTCTTAGATAGTCTTCTAGATTGTACATGTGATAAATAGGGATTTCATTGAATAACTTTTCTTGAACATTGATATCAAATAAAGCTTTAATCTTGAATCCTTCTTTAACAAAGCCCTTGTAACCTGCTAATGCCTTACCAATATGGCCAGCACCAACGATGATTACGTTGTATTCTCTATCTAGGCCAAGGATAGTAGCAATCTCTTTTCTCAAGTTCTTAACATCGTAACCATAACCTTGTTGACCGAATCCTCCAAAGTTATAAAAGTCTTGTCTAACTTGAGAAGCTGTAATGCCTAAAATCTCAGCTAAAGTTGAAGATGATACTCTTTCAACATTCGCATCATCTAACATTTTGATTTGTCTATAATATCTTGGCAATCTTTTGATTACTGCTTCTGAAATACCTTTTCTTCCCACAACGAACTCCTTTTATGACTATATTATTTTATATATTATATAAATATTTGTCAATTAGCATACGGCCCAAAAACATACAAAAAATACTACTTTTTGATTAAATTGATGCTAAATTTGCTAAAACTTGAATTTATTATCTAAACTTTTGTATAATAACGGCACAAGGAAAGCATATGAGAATTTGGGCAAAAATTATTAAAGATAATGAGATATTGAAGGATATCATATACGAAGATAATTCTGAAATGAAATATTTGAATTATCAAAAATGGGTGTGTGATATCTGTAATTTGTTAGATATCCCCACACCCGTTGTCATTCCGTTCCATTATAAGAACTTTGCTTTATTCCACAACACGCATTTTAAAGCTTCTGACTTTGTGCATCCTGTGGAATTCGATGCTCTTAGAATCGAAGATTGCAAATTAGATTAATTATGAACCTCCGTATGTCTAAATAGATAAACTGAACTTGTTAGCATTGCAACTAACCATGCAATAGTAATTCCTACCATTGAATAGAAACTCATATAATTCATAGCAGGTCCAGTTATTGTTAGCGTATTTATCCATTTTCCATTTAAAACAAATCCTGCATATCCAATAAATGCGTATCCAAGTAAGCTTTCAATTGATCCACCAATCAAGAATAAAACAATCGTAAATGCAATTGACATACCACTATTCTTCTTTATAAGCGTTGCGAAGAATAATGCTATTACACTATAAGCAAATATTGCTGTGCAATAATAAATGAAATGAATTGCAATTTCAGCTAGCGCACTTATCTCATGAGCAGACGATGCGCTGAATATAACAAGCACTGTCTTTGGATCAAAATTAAATGCAATAATTCCTACGACTACAGCTAACACGCAATAGAATATGAATAGTACAAAAGACACAATTAGAGTTGCCGTTAGTTTTGCAAACAACATTGCATCTTTAGATATTGGACGCAATAATTGCATCTTTAGAGCACCATTATTTCTCTCTCCTGCTACCAATCTAATTATGGTAACCATAGCATAAATAATTATTACCGTGCTCATTGTTGAAATCATATTCTTTGCAAATGCATTTGCCGATGGAGTAAGTGCATCTCCAAATAGTGTTACTGAATTATAATCTAGATTATTTTCATACATATATCTAAGCGCAACAGCATTTGCTTTTAATTGATATGAATATGTATCCTTCAATTGAAGATTTGCCTTTTGCTCAGCAAGAGATTTTGTATATATCTCATATGCAGTTTCAGCTTCTTTTACCGTTTGCTCATCGATTTTCACTGTAGTTGCAGATTCTGTTTCTACATCTTCAATATCTACGCCAGTTAGTGCTACTAATTCGCCTAAGTTAAATATGAACGCATATAGAAGTGAGAATGCGATAAATATGATTAAACTTGCAACTAGCATCTTAACCATAGAACTTGCTTTTGTTAACTTATATAATTCTGCTTTCAAAACATTTTTAAATCCCATATTATGCTAGCTCCTTATATAAATCTTCAAGTGTACGCTTCTTAACTACTACAGAATAGATGTTAACATTGCCCTTTATTAGAGCTTTATTTGCAAGCGCAATTTTCTCATTTTCACATCTGATGTAAACAATATTGTTTACGAGCTTAACTTCAATGCCTTCTTTTTCTGCAATCTTTGAAATTAATTCATAGCCCTTTTGTGGGTCATCGCATTCAATCTTTGCTATTGTCTTTTGTGGAGATGATTCGATTTCTTTTAGGTCTTTAACAGCAACTATCTTACCATTAACTAAGAATGCTACTCTATCGCATAACTCTTGCATTTCGCTTAAGATATGTGAAGAGATTAGAATTGTTGTTCCATATGTTCTATTTAATTGCTTAAATAAATCTCTCATTTGCATAATGCCATCTGGATCAAGACCATTAATTGGTTCATCCAAAATTAGCAATCGAGGATTAGTCATTATTGCTTGAGCAATACCTAATCTTTGTTGCATACCAAGTGAATATGTACCAAACTTTGAATCCGCTCTATCTTTTAGGCCTACTAAATTTAAAATGTCGTCAATTCTTTGTTCTGAAAGACCACCAGATAGCGATGCTAATAATCTTAGATTCTCTCTCCCTGTTAGCTCTCTAAACATTGATGGGGCTTCAACAATAGCACCAACATCTTTTAAATAATCTCTCGTTTGAGAAACATCACTGCCAAGAACAGTAATTGTTCCTTTGTCTTTACCGATAAGTCCACAAAGTAGCTTGATTATAGTAGTCTTGCCTGAACCATTAGCGCCAAGCAAACCAAATATTTCGCCTTTTCTTACCTCCATCGAAATATCATCTAAAGCTTTTACGGATTTAACTTCTTGTTTAAAGACATCTCTTTTAAATTTGTTAAATGAAGACAAATATGTCTTAGAGACATTTTGCATAGATAAAACAGTTTCAAAAGATACATATCTAGTATCGCCCATATCATCACTTATGGCCTTATCTAAAGTATCTACACTGTCCTCAACTTTAATATCTTTAATCTCATCCTTTTCCATACAAATATATATTAACACAAAATTTTACATTTTTTTTGACGGTGGTATATATTTTTGTGTTATTATGTTAATACACACTTTTCAGGGGGTATGGATTTTGCCATTTTGTTGTTTCGAAACTGATAATGAGAATAATTCATTTGTCTTATTAGACAATAATTTCGTCACATCTTTTATGCCAGAATGTAATGAATTAGAACTAAAGGTATATATCTTTGGTTTATATTTATGTGCAAAGCCTCTATCTAAGGATAATTCTATAGAACATATCAAAGATGCTCTAAATATTAGCGAGAAAGATTTATTAGAGATTTTCTCTTCACTAGAGCAAAAAGGCCTTGTAGCTATTTATTCTTATGACCCACTTCAAATTCAATATAGAAGAGGTGATAATAGACAAGCATCTAAATTGTATAAGAAAGAAAAGTATGCTGACTTCAATGCTCAACTAGAAGCTTACTTCCCTGACAAGATGATTGTTAATCCAAATCAATATGTTCAATATTATGATTTTATAGAATCTTCAAATATGCAACCTGAAGCACTACTTATGATTATTAAGCATTGCGTAGATACAAAAGGTAGCTCAGTTTCTGGAAACTATATTTTGCAAGTTGCTAGATCTTGGGTACAAGATGGTATTAGAAGCATCGCTCAAGTTGAAGATAGAATCCTACAAAGAGAATTGAATGCAGGTAATCTAAAAGAGATTGCAGCTGCTATTGGCAAGACTTCTCAAATTACAGAAGAAGATAAAGACTTCTATACAAAGTGGACAGAAAACTGGGGTTACGATATGCCAGCTATTTTGGCTGCTTGTAAAAAGAGCTTAAAGTCAATGAGCAAGTTAGATACTGTACTTGATGATTGCTTTAAGAACGGCGCTATCTCATCTTTAGAAGTCGAAACATACATAAAAAACAAGAAGAAATTAGTAGAAAACGCAATACAGGTCATAAAAGAGCTTGGTACTTACTACGAATACACTGCCCCTGTTGTTGAGGAATATATTTCTCCATGGCAACAAAAAGGATACTCATCTGAAGGCATTGTAATGATTGCTAAGTACTGTTTTAGAAACTCAATTAAGAGACTTCCTGAGATGGATCATATCGTAAATACATTCTTTAATATGGGTATTATTTCAGATGAAGCACTAGCTCAACATTTTGAAAAACTACAAAAGGACGATGAAAAGATTACTCACCTTCTAGAGCTTCTAGGTTCATCAAGAATCGTAACAATTAACGATAGAGATATGTTCAACATTTGGACAAACACTTGGGGATTCACATATGATACTATTTGCGAAGTTGCTAAGCTTTGCGTAGGTAAACCACTTGGAGAAATCGCAAAGAAGTTATCTTTACTAAAGAGTAGCGGTATATTTAATGCTGATGCAGTAGAAGGATTCTTCAATAACCAAAAGATTAAGAAAACTAAATTCTCTGAAAGCGATAGAGAGTATGATAGAGAAAGCGTTGAATCATCTTTAATATCTGATGATGATTTAGGTAACGTGGAGATGTAATATGTCTAGAGTAGAAATCGAGAACACTATAAGTAAGATATATGCTACAAGACAATTCGATTCTCAACAAGATTTTGAGAACCGTCTTGGCGCTGCCCTTCAAAATCCAGATTTCAAAGCTCTATATATTAAACATCGTGAATTATCTTTAAAGAAATTAAATAACAATTCAAAAGATATAGAAAAAGAATATGTTGATGCTTCAAAAGCACTTTTAAATTATATTGAGAAAAACAATATTGATTTAAATGTTTATCATAAATGTCCAAAGTGTAACGATACAGGTGTTACTAAAAATGGTATGTGCGATTGTAAGAAGGCTCTTTTAGTTAATATGCTAAAGAAAGAATCTAATCTTCCAAAGTTCGCAACAGCAACATTTAAAGATAATAAATTTAAAGATATTAAAGCTAAGCAAACAACAAAGATGTCTTCTATCTATACAGATTGTCAAAAATGGACAGCTAATTTTGATAATGCTACAAAGAAGGTTTTATTCTTTAATGGAAATGTTGGCGTTGGTAAAACAACCCTTGCCTTCTCTATTGCTAATGATTTATTAGATAAAGGATATAGCGTATACTACTCTACTGCTTTTGATATTGCAAATATGGTAATTGATAAGCACTTCAAGAGATTAGCTAATTTAGATAATTACTATAATATGCTAGCTTCTGATTTATTAATCATTGATGATTTAGGTACTGAACCACAAAACGCAATTGCTATTGAATACCTATTTGCTATACTTGATAGTAGAATTAACGACAACAAAAAGACTATGATATGCACTAACCTAACACTAGAACAATTCTCTAAACGTTATGGCGAAAGATCTACATCAAGACTAACAAGTAAGGTTTATGCATATGCTCCAAGTTTTATTCAAGGAGACGATTTAAGAAAGATTAAATGCTAACGTGGCGCAGCCGGTAGCGCACGCGCTTGGTAAGCGCGAGGTCGGCAGTTCAAGTCTGCTCGTTAGCTCCAAAGCCATCTTATGGTGGCTTCTTTTTTTTGTTATGCGGCATTTTTGGGACATTGTAATGTCCCTTTTGAATTGACATTTGGGACATTGTAATGTTATAGTAATTGTGGTAGGAGGCATAGTAAAATGCAAAAAGATGAATTACCAATATACCATGGATCTATTTCAATAATAGATAGTCCTGAATTTGGGAAAGGCAAGAAAAACAACGATTATGGACGTGGTTTCTATTGCACAGAAAATTTGGAGCTTGCAAAAGAATGGGCTGTAGATTTAGATAGAGATGGATACGCCAATAAGTATATTCTTGACACACGTGGTCTTAAAATCCTTGATTTATCTAAAAGCGCTACTGCCCTAAACTGGATTACTATCCTAATTCAAAATCGTGTTTTCTTATTAAACAACGATGTCGCAAAAGCAGGTAAAAAATTCTTAATTGACAATTACAATATACCAACAAACGATTATGATGTTATTAAAGGTTATAGAGCAGATGATTCATATTTTGCTTATGCGGAAAGTTTCCTTAATAATACTATTTCCATTCAACGTTTAACTGAAGCTCTTCGCCTTGGTAATCTTGGAGAACAAATTGTATTAATTTCTAAGAAAGCATTTGAGCAAATTCGCTTCACTGGATATGAATTAGCAGATTCGAAATTATATTATCCTCTACGTAAAGAGAGAAACGAAGCTGCAAGAAATGAATTTCTTCGCAATAAACAAGGTGCCACATCAAAAGATGCATTATATTTATCTGATATTATGAGAGGAGTATCACCTAATGATCCACGCTTACGATAATTATACCTTTGGATTTGTCCAAAACAAACTCGCTGCAATGTTTGAACTTGCTGTTCTTCATGAACATCTAGACATAGATGATTTCGCTAACAAGTTTATTTCATCAAACATATCTAAAGCATTTGAAACCGGCGATGCAAAATTCGCGCTTGGTATGTCAGCAAATGAATTATTAGGATTAATTCTAAATAAAGAGCCATTAAATATAGAGATTTCCGATTTCTGCCCTCCAGAATATTGGGTAGGTTGGGTTCTTGCTTTTACACAATGGAGTTTAAATGTTCCATACAAAACATTATTAGATGCATATCCTTGTAGTAAGTTGATATTGGATTACTTCCCATACCACGAAATGGATGAGAGCCGCATAGTCGAATTATACAAGTCAAAGATATCCATAGAAAGCAAATTAAAAACTCTACGTAAGCAATGCAAATTGAGCCAATCAGACTTATCTGAAATTACAGGAGTCCCTATTAGAACCATTAAATCATACGAGCAAGGAACTTCAGATATTTCAAAAGCTCAAGGCGATACATTATACGCACTATCTAAAGCATTAAAGTGTTCTATTGAAGACATAATTAAATAAAAAAAGACGAGATCTTTCAATCTCGTCGTATTTGGTGGAAACTATAGGGCTCGAACCTATGACCCTCTGCTTGTAAGGCAGATGCTCTCCCAGCTGAGCTAAGCTTCCTTAATTGCAAAACGATTTTAACATGCGCACATTTGCTTGTCAAATACTTTATTGACCTTTTAAGGTTGAATGCTTATAATTTTAATATGGCAAATCACAAAAGTAGTAACGGATGTTGTGGATGTATCTTTGGAGCAATAGCAATTTTAGTTGTTATTGTGCTAGTTGCTGGCTTCTTTGTTTCTAAATATGTAACAGTAGAACAAGTAGGTCTTGCAGATACTCCAGGAATCCTAAGTAGATTCTCAGATACTTATTCTCCAGAAGACACATTTAGAAGTGCCGGGCTTGCTGGCTGGAGAGTATATGATGTATTAATGTGGATTATAAAGAGTGGAGATTACGCTCCTCAATCTTAAAGGTTTAAATCCAAAGCAATCTTGTAAACATCATCTTTAAGTAGCTTATTTGATTTAGCTACTTTTTTTATTGCTTCTTTCTTATCTACGCCTGATTGAATCAATTCTTTTAATTGCTCTTCAATTGACATTGTTGGGGCTTCTTCTACATCCTCACCTTTATCTACAATAAGAACATATTCGCCTTTTGGATCATTGATTTGAGCATCTTCTAAATTCATCCTAATTGAACTTTCATGTATCTTAGTTAGTTCTTTAACCACATACACTACTCTATTACCTAATACCTTATATAGATATGCAAGATCTTTATTGATATCATATGGAGAAGAATAGATAACAAGGGCTGTCTTTACCTTCTTGAATGAAGATATTAATTCGTCTCTTTCCCTGTTTTTAGTAGGCATAAAACCTATAAAAGTGAATACAGGCGTTAAAATTCCGCTCAATGCTATTGCTGAAGTTACTGCTGTTGGGCCTGGAACTACTTCAACTTCATAGCCTCTAGATATTAATCCATCGACTAAAATTGCGCCTGGATCTGAGATAGCTGGCATACCTGCATCAGTGATTAGAGCTACGTTTTTATCTTCTTTTAGAAAGCTCTCAATCTTATCTATTGATTCTTTTTCATTGAATTTATGACAAGCGATTAGCTTGCTTTTAATATCGTAATAATTTAGTAGTCCAATAGAGTGTCTAGTATCTTCGCATGCAATGACATCTACCATTTTAAGCGTATCAATAGCGCGAAGAGTTATATCTCCTAGATTACCTATTGGAGTTCCTACTAAATACAATTTTGCCATTAATCTTTAACTACCTTAAATCCATCCTTGCTATCTAAGATGCTATATCCCTTTTCTTTGATTTCATTTCTTAGGGCATCTGCTGTAGCAAAATCTTTAGCCTTCTTAGCATCGAATCTCTTTTGAGCTAAATCAAGAATATCTTGTGGGATATCCTTATTAACTTCGCCTTCAGGCTCTTTTGCCTCATTTAGGCTCAATCCGAATACCTTATCGAAATCTAATGCAAGATTATATAAATCTTTGCTCTTTGGCTCTTTTAACATTGTCCATAGAACGCCAAGAGCTAGAGGAAGATTTAAATCATCGTTAATTGCGTCTTCGAAATCTTTCTTATATTTATCTAATACTTCTTGAGATGTTGGAGCATTAGACATCTTGTGTTGATATAAACTTGCAAGTAATCTTTCATAAGATACCTTAGCAGCATCCATACCTTCGAATGTGAAGTTTAACTTCTTTCTATAGTGTGCATTTAAGCAGAAGTATCTAAATACTAATGCACTATATCCCATCTCTTCTAATTGAGAGATTGTATATGTGTTTCCTAAGCTCTTAGACATCTTACCATTATTAACTAGCATGAATTCACCATGTACCCAATAGTTAACTGTCTTCTTGCCTTCTAGAGCTTCGCTTTGTGCGATTTCGTTTTCGTGGTGAACTGGAATATGGTCTACACCACCAGTGTGGATATCAAAAACGTCACCAAGATACTTCTTGCTCATTGTTGAACATTCGATATGCCAACCTGGATATCCCATTCCCCATGGGCTTGGCCATTGCATGATATGTTCTGGTTCAGCTTTCTTCCATAGAGCGAAATCATATGGGTTGTGCTTTTGGCTATTTACTTCTACTCTAGCACCAGCTTGTTGATCTTCTAGATTTAATCTAGATAACTTACCATAGCTTGGGAACTTATCGATATCGAAATAAATACCATCATCAATTTCATATCCATATCCTTTTTCTTGTAGGGCCTTAACATATTCAATCATATCTGCAATATGTTCTGTAGCCTTAGCAATGATTTCTGGTTTTCCAATATTTAATTTTGCTAAATCTTTAAAGAACACATCTGTATAGAATGCAGCGATTTCCCATGGAGTCTTCTTCTGTTCTCTTGAAGCCTTCTCCATCTTATCTTCGCCATCATCTCCATCAGATAGTAAGTGACCAACGTCAGTGATGTTCATTACACCTTTAATCTTATATCCATCATACTTTAGAGTTCTTCTAAAGATATCCATGAAGATATATGTTCTCATATTACCAATATGAGCGTAGCTGTATACTGTAGGTCCGCAGCTATACATTCTTACTGCCTTTTGATCGATTGGTACAAATTCTTCCTTCTTTCTTGATAATGTGTTATAAATCTTTAACATTTTATTTATCCTCTTTTATTTCTTCAATATTTTCTTCGTTTTCCATAACAATAGAATACTTGCATGATTGGATATGCAAAGCTTCTTCCAATTTTTCAATTCTCTTATTTAATCTTGCAAACTCTTCTAAAATAGGGTCTGGCAAGTGTTGATCTAATTCATTTGTTCTAATGTTGTTTTGCTTAACTACTCTACCTGGAACACCAACAACTGTTGAATGTGGTGGAACATCTCTAATAACTACACTACCTGCACCGATTTTTGAATCGTGACCAACAGTGATGTTACCTAAAACCTTAGCACCAGATGAAATCATAACGTTATCTTCAATAGTTGGGTGACGCTTTCCGGTTTCTTTACCTGTACCACCAAGAGTCACTCCTTGATATAGTAAAACGTTTGAACCAATGATTGTAGTTTCACCAATTACAACGCCAACACCGTGGTCAATAAATACACCGCCTGCAATTTGTGCACCTGGGTGAATATCTATACCATATTTTCTTCTTGAGCCTGCAGATATAATAGTTGCTATTGTTTTCATATGGTGAGTATAGAACCAATGTGCGATTCTATATCTAAATATTGCTTTAAAGCCACCATAAGTAAAGAACACCTCAGACTTTGATCTTGCGGCTGGGTCCTTCTCCATAGCTACTTGTAAATCCATTGCTATTTTATTCATACTTTCCTCTTTCCCGTTTTTTGCAATAAAAAAACGAGATGCTCTTTGTCAAAGACGAGTATCTCGTGGTTCCACTTTGCTTCAGATAGTTTCCTATCCCTCATTTATCTTTTTCGCAGATTCACGTGTGGCATTTCCTCCACCAGCAACCCAATCGCACTTTCTTTTATACCTATCTAAATAGCTCTCAGCCGGTGACTATTTTTCTCTTTAAGATATGTCTAAAATACTCTTATTAGGTTATAGCCTTATAATTTTATGTATTCTTATTATATTTATATATTTTAATTTTTGTCAACCAAATCGACCTATAGGTGGATTTTGCCAATTAAAAGGTGTCGTTTTTTAGATAATATTTATCATTAATTGGGCTTAGTTTCCCGTTTTTCTTTTGTAGTGAAATATTTTGTTTTGTAACACCCTTAAATTCAGCCAACTCATTAGCATCTAATATGTTATTTGCAAGATACTTTTTTAAAGCGCTAAAACTAAATTTAATTTCTTCGCCCTTTTTGTATAAGTCTATATATGACAATCTTTCTTTAGACGTAAAAATAATTTCATCTCTAAATTCGCTCAAGAATGGCTCGCTATCATAATTGAATGTAAGCTTTACAATCTTTGTCATTCCGTTTTTAAAGAATACTAAAAGAGACTCATCATCTATTATGAAATCTTGAATTAACATTTCATGTCTTTTAATAATTTGCTCGCTTACTTCATTTAGAGATATCTCTTCAATAGATGTGTCATCCATAGAAGATTTTCCTTTTGATAAAATGAACATTTCAAATTCGTTATAAGCCTTTAAATTATTCTCTTTTAGAATAGCTGCTATATTTTGACGCTCATATGGAATTACACGTTCAAGAATCCATTTTTTAGTCAAATCACAATTAATTGTATATATGCCTTTTTGAGCAAAGATATTAAAGTAGATTGGATAATCCAAGTCCCCTTCCACAAGTTCTATGTATGCATTATCTAAATTTTTTGATACATACAAATATCCATAAATGCTATCTTTGTTCTTGATTTTAAATATTCTCAATTAATCTCACCCTATGAATTAGTAATTCTCTACACTTATCTAAATAATACTTTGGGGCATATTCTTCTAGCCCATCAAATATTGCATCAATATCGATATGTATTGATTTATACACTTCTGTAGGCACAATTTTAATCAATTCTTCTAAATCATTTTGTCCCAAAAACGAATTAACTTTTCTATTTATTTTACAGTCAAAATTCTTTATATCATCTTCTAGATATGATGGCGATATAAAAGACAAACCTTGGTCAAATAATGGAGCAATTCTATATTGCTTTGTTCTTGAATTATACAAAACTTCAAGATTTGCACCATGTCTATCTCTGTTTACAATTAGATAATCTACAACTATCATGTGATACAAGTCTAAGTCAAAGTTATTACGCTTAGCAAAATCAATTATTGATTCATTATCTTGCTTATTTAAATCATAGAAATTCTCAAACGTAATCTTGCTTTCATTTGGTTCTTTAAAATCATATGAATAAACAAGAGGAGTTATATACTCTTTTCCATTCACAATTATCTTTGCATTAGCAATAAAATACTTCAAGCAATTGTATCCTAATTGCTGCATTAATCTATAAGCAATAATCTCATTTATAGATTCATAGCCAAATACTTCTTTTTGAGGATCAAAATAAGATAATTTGTAATATACTTTCTTACCATGCTGATAAGAAAAGCTCTTTAAATACGAACCAGCCGTGCCAGAAGATTCTCTTGTCTTTGTCCAAGATAACTTTGTTAAGTCTTTTATTGAGTTGTTTTTCTTGATTTCTTCCATGAGAATAAAATAGCACAAAACTTGTCAAATGTCAAGTAAGTGCCATTTTTGTTCCCAAATAAAAACTACATCTTTTTAGGAGTTTGAATACCTAAAAGTTTTAAAGCGTTTTGTAAAACTTGTTTAACAGCTTTTGTTAATAATAATCTTGCGTTCTTAATGCCTTGTTCAGCGTTTGCAATATTGCATTCAAAATAGAATTTATTGAAAGCTTGAGCAAGCTCAACTACAAATCTTGTAACTAAATATGGCTCAAATCTTTCAGAAGCATCAATTAAAACATCTTGGTATTTAGAAATAGTTCTAATTACTTCTGCTGCAGATTCATTATCTATACCAGAATAATCTACGTCTCCTTCAATTGCTCCGCACTTTTCTAGTAAAGAATTACATCTTGCATATGTATATTGTACATATGGACCTGTTTCGCCTTCAAAACTTAATACCTTATCTTCTGAGAATGTAATATCCTTAATTCTGCTGTTGTATAACATAGCAAAGATAACAGCGCCAACACCAACTTGTTCAGCAACCTCATCCTTGTTTTCTAGATTTGGATTCTTCTCTTCAATAACTTTCTTTGCTTTAGCAACGCAAGTATTTAGAACATCTTCTAGGAATACTACATTACCTTCACGTGTAGATAATGCACCATTTTCCAAAGATACCATACCATGAGCTACGTGATATAAATCCTTTGCCCAATCATATCCCATCATTTCAACAACTTTGAACCATTGTTTGAAATGTAGATTTTGTTGATAAGCTACAACATATAGACACTTATCAAAATCATATGTCTTCTTTCTATAGAAAGCAGCAGCTAAATCTCTTGTAGCATATAGAGTTGCACCATCTTTCTTCTTGATGATACATGGTGGCATCTTGTCATCTTCAAATTTAACAACTTGTGCACCTTCGGATTCGCTCAAAAGATTCTTTTGTTGTAATTCTTCAACAACTGGCTCCATCTTATCGTTATAGAAGCTTTCGCCAGCATAGCTGTCGAAATGTACATCTAATCTTTCGTAGATCTTGCTTACTTCCTTTAGAGTAATATCTTTGAACCAATAGAATAAATCTAAAGCTTCTTTATTTCCATCTTCGATGTTTTTGAACCATAATCTTGCTTCGTCATCTAATTCTGGATGTTCTTCAGCTTCCTTATGGAATTTAACATAGATATCTAAAAGGCCTCTAACGCCTCTTCTTTCGATATCTTCTTTATCTCCCCACTTCTTGTAAGCAACGATTAATTTACCAAATTGTGTTCCCCAATCGCCTAAGTGGTTGATACCAACAACGTTGTATCCTAATTCTTTATATATTTTATATAAAGCACTACCTATTGATGTATTTAACATGTGACCCATATGGAATGGCTTTGCAATATTTACAGACGAAAAGTCGATACAAATTGTCTTGCCCATACCGATTTGAGATGAGCCATACTTTTCACCGCTTGTTAAAACATCTTCAAGTATTTGCTTTGCTTGAGCTTTCTTGTTTACTTTGAAGTTTAGATAGCCATTAACAGCTTCAACTTTTTCAAAAGCACCATTATAATCTAGCTTTGCTAAATCTTCAGCGATCATATTTGGAGATTTTCTTAATGCTTTAGCAAATTTAAAACATGGTAAGGCAAAATCACCTAAAGATAAGTCTTTAGGCAATGCGATTAAAGAATAAATTTCTTCTTCACTTACTCCATCAATTTTTATTGTTTCACTAATAATCTTCTTATAATCCATAACTATACATTAAAGCGGAATAATACCACATCTCCATCTTTTATTACATAGTCCTTACCTTCGCTTCTAACTTTACCTTTTTCTTTAGCAGCGTTATAAGAACCGCATTCTAACAATGTTTGCCAATCAACAACTTCAGCTCTAATGAATCCTTTTTCAAAGTCTGTATGGATCTTACCAGCAGCTTGTGGAGCTTTAGTTCCCTTTGTAATTGTCCAAGCTCTTGTTTCCTTTTCGCCAGCTGTTAAATAACTAATTAAGCCAAGTAAGTCATAGCAAGCTGTAACTAATTTATCTA
>JAEEGH010003480.1_pt1 | contig 41326 bp, 39 predicted proteins | sample 9134181 | NCBI WGS metagenome assembly JAEEGH01 (sample SAMN16246544, study PRJNA631951) | gut metagenome | biome: gut microbiome; feature: rumen; material: DP-attached | host: Bos | place: Iran: Karaj | collected 2018-10 | reverse complement strand
GCAACGGGATACTGCTCCGTCCTGAAACAGATGCCTCGGACGGCAATCTTGCCCGTAGCTTCGTTCCCCGTCGGATTGCTCTGTGTCCGACCACCCTAGAAGTCAGAGAGCCTTCGTTTTTTAGTCATGTAAGCTATGTACCTCCCATGGTCAGCGAATCGGTGTTCGACGCGGCGAAGGATTACATCAGGGACCTGTTCGAAGGGGACGGTAGCGGTCACGATTACTTCCACTCCGTCAGGGTGCACGACGTCGCGGTCACCATACAGGCGACGGAGGGCGGGGATCTTGACGTCATAAGGCTCGTCGCTCTGCTCCACGATGCCGACGACCGCAAGCTGTTCGATTCCGCCGATTACGACAACGCCCGCCGCTTCATGGGCGACAACGGGATCCCGGACGATGTGCAGGAGAGGGTCGTGCACGTGATCTCGCAGATATCCTTCAAGGGGAAGGATTCCGTCGTCCCCGATACTCTAGAGGGTAAGATAGTGCAGGACGCCGACCGTCTCGATGCCATAGGCGCCATAGGCATCGGAAGGGCGTTCGCATACGGGGGCAGCAGGTCCCGCCCGATGCACGTGCCGGGACAGGGATTCCTCGAGGACATGGACGCCGAGACCTATTACAGCCACGAGAACACCACGATCAACCACTTCTACGAGAAGCTCCTGCTCCTGAAGGACATGATGAACACCCCCACCGCAAGGGACATGGCGGAGGGCAGGCACAGGTTCATGGAGTCGTTCCTGGAGGAGTTCTACGCGGAATGGGACGGACAGCGCTGATTCCGGAATGACCTTTTAAAAACCCAGAATCCACAATAACGATTATAACTCAGTTATGTGTTATTTTAAATAATGCCACACCTCATAATCAACAGGGACAGGTGCATCGGATGCGGCCTCTGTGCGTCGGTCTGCGTCCGCAACGCCATCGTCATCAAGGATTGGAAGGCCACAGAGAACCCGGACAACGAGCTCGGGTGCATGGACTGCGGCCACTGCATGGCGATCTGTCCCAACGACGGCATCAGGCTCACGCGCTACATGGACCAGAAGGACGTGTCGGTCCCGTACGGCAACAAGCCCGTGCTCACATACGACACGTTCATCCGCTTCCTCAGCCAGCACCGCACCATGAGGTGGATGCAGGATCCCCCGGTCACACAGGAGGAGTTCGACAAGATCTTCGCCGCGGTGCACTATTCCCCTTCCACGATGAACGCCCAGGCGGTGAGGTTCGTCGTGCTTGACAAGGACCTCGACGCATTCCTCAGGCACATCGCCAAGATACTGGAGCCGCTGGCCCCGGAGTTCCCCAGGATAAAGCAGTTCATCGAGTACATGGACGATCCCACGAAGTACGACTACAACCCGTTCCTCTGGACGGGGAAGCAGGTCATCCTGGCGTTCTCCAAGCGCCGTGCGGATGCGTTCATAGCGATGTCCCGTGCGGAGATGGCGGCGTCCACCCTCGGACTGGGAGGATTCTATTCGCTGTGGATGGCCAAGGCCGAGAGGCAGGACCACGAGGAACTGATGAAGTTCTTCCCCGAGATCCCGTTCGACTACAGGATGAACGTCGTGTACGTGATCGGACGTCCGAAGGTCAGGTTTCTGCGCACCATACCCCGTCTCGATACCAAGGTCACGATGCGCTGAACCGCATGTGCCAGATATGATTTTTAGAGATACTTCACCATTTCTTCGATGGGGATGTTCTCCGCGTGCTTCGGTCCGGGGACCGAGTCGTCCGCGGGATATCCGATGGGCATCATGGCCTCGGGCACCAGGTTGTCCGGGAGGTCGAACTCCCTGATCACGTCGTTCCTGTCGAACCCGCGGACCCAGCAGGTACCGAGCCCTTCGGCGAAGGCCTCGAGCATCATCTGGGTGACGGCGATGGTGGCATCCACAGTGCCCATGTACTGACCGTCCTTCATGACGAACGCCTTGTCCTTATCGGAACATACGAGCAGTATCGTCGGTGCGCCGAAGGTGAAGCGCGTGACGTTCTTTGCCTTCTCCAGCGCCTCGGGGCTCTGCAGCACGAAGACCCTCTGCGGCTGCATGTTGACCGCGGTGGGCGCCACCTGTCCGGCCCTGAGCACCTTGTCCATCTTCTCCTTCTCTATGGGTCTGTCCGAGTACTTCCTCACGGAGTATCTCTGCTCTGCCATCTCGAGGAAATCCCTGTATCCGTTCATGCCCCCGAATCGACCTGTAATTATAATAGAAACGCAGGTGCGGGTCACGCTTATCTATCTGTAAGGATATACCGTGCCGGTGATAAGATGGGAGTAGGTGTGGTAATCCTTGCACTGTTCTTCGTGTTCGTCATAATCATATTCGCAACCAGCGGGATCAAGATCGTCCAGCCGTACGAGCAGGCGATCTACATGAGGCTGGGAAAGTTCGTCCGCGTCCTGGACCAGGGTCTCAACATAGTGACGCCGCTGATCAACCAGGTCGTGAAGATAGACCTCCGTACCGAGGTCATGGACGTCCCGAAGCAGGAGGTCATCACCAAGGACAACTCCCCGGTGAACGTGGATGCGGTCATCTACATCAAGGTCACCGATCCGAAGAACGCGTTCTTCGAGGTCACCAACTACCGCCTCGCCACCGTCAACCTCGCGCAGACCACCCTCCGTTCGGTCATCGGACAGATGGAGCTGGACGAGATCCTGTCCTCGAGGGAGAACATCAACATCCAGCTCAGGGACACCCTCGACGAGTCCACCGACAAGTGGGGCGTCAGGGTCGAGACCGTGGAGATAAAGGAAGTGGACCCCGCACCCAAGGTCAAGCAGTCGATGGAGGAGCAGACCTCCGCTGAGAGGCTGAGGCGTGCAGCCATCCTCCAGGCTGACGGTCTGAAGAGGTCCGCCATCATGGAGGCCGAGGGAAGGAAGAAGTCCAAGGTCCTGGAGGCCGAAGGAAACAGGCAGTCCATGATCCTCGAGGCGGAGGGTAAGAGGCTCGCCACCATACTGGAGGCACAGGGAGAGGCGCAGAAGCTGCGCATCATGTCCGTGGGAGCCGCAGCGATGGACTCGAAGGCTCTGGCCATTATGTCCATGGACACCCTGAAGGCCGTCAGCGACGGTCAGGCGTCCAAGATCTACATGCCCATGGAGGTCACCAAGCTGATGGATGGCATCTCGGATTACCTGGGCGCCACCAGGAACGTGGCCGACCGCGAGGTGTCCGACGTCGATGCCATCAAGGAAGCGGTCGGGGATCCGGACGACATACTCGGGCCCATCCCGACCCAGGAAGAGATCAAGGAGAAGAACGAGGCCTACGAGAGGGAGGCCGGCAAGGAGATCGAGGAGGAATCCGAGATCCCCGACGACATAAAGGTCTGAACATGGATCCGCTCATCGTCTCGATACTGCTGATAATAGTCGGCGCCGCGCTGGTCATAACCGAGGCCAACATCCCCGGCGGATACCTCATCATCCCCGGATTGGATCTGCTGGTGATCGGCATCTACGGATGCATATTCCCCGACCTGCTGTTCACCTGGTACACCGTGGCCATAGCCATAGTGCTCACCATACCGGTGATCATCGGCACCATCTACCTGTACAAGCGTCTGGGTGGATCCGTGCCCCCGTCCACCACCGTGGCGGGATCCCTGGTGGGAAGGGACGGCGTCGTGGTCATCGAGACCAACCCCGACAACCTCAAGGGCAAGGTCAAGATCGGCTCCGACACATGGAGCGCCGATTCCGACGAGGTCATCCCGGTGGGCACCGAGGTGACCGTGGTCGCCAGCGAAGGCGTCCACGTGCACGTCGCGAAGAAGTGAGTCGCGACCGGGCGGGGCCCTGCCTTCAAACCCATTACTGGCTCTTTTTATCCCGGATTCAATCCAGCAGTGCGGAACCCGTATCGAAGGCCTTCTTCAGCTCCTGCGGGAAGACCTTCTCCCTCCTCTCGACCCTCTGCGGTCCGTCGAAGAAGGTCCAGTCGAACTTGCTGTAGTCCTTCACCTGCATGGTCTCACCGCTGACGAATACGGTAGTGGGGCCGATGAAGTTGGTCAGGACGTTCTTGTAGTTCTCCAGCATGTCCTTGTAGAGGGTATCGGGGGCGTTGGATGTCATGATCAGAAGGACCGGAATCTTCCTCTCGTTGCAGCAGGGCCTCTCCTTGTTGTATGTGAGGTAGGGGAACACCAGCCTCTCGTAGAAGGTCTTGAACTGTGCGCAGAGGTCTCCGAAGTAGTTAGGGGCGCCCATGATGATGCCGTCCGCCTCCCTTATGGCGTCCAGTACGGGCTTCAGTCCGTCCTTCACCACACACTCGCCACGGTGGGCCTCCCTCTTGCATCCGAAGCAGGATATGCATCCTGTGAAACGCTCGATCTTGTAGAGGTCGAACTTCTGTACCATGTATCCTTTCGATTCGGCTCCCTTTATCGCCTCGTTTATGAGCATGTCCGTGTTCCAGCCCGAACGGGGGCTGCCGTTTATCGCTACGATCTTTCCTGTCATGGGCGTGGTATCGGACAATAAAGACAAAAACATGACGCCTGAGCCGTCCCACGTCAAACCGTTTGAACGGATCGATGTATGCGGAAAGGCCTTAAGGGGACCGTCGAGAGCGGCTAATGGAAGGGCGGTAACCAATAATGTGCCAGACGGTACCATCTATGCGGGCAACCCCGCCCGCCCGATAACCAAGAAGGAGTGATGCCCTCTCAGAGGATGTCCCCGAAGGAGGAGGCATCCATCAGTTCCTCTACGCCGACCGTGCGGATGGAAGGGTCCCCCTTCCCGCAGACGGATATGCGGAATCCCTCCGGGGGTGCGGGTTCGCTTATCGGCATGTTCTCATCGGGACTCCTGATATCGTATCCGTACAGAACCCTGAAGGATTCGGGCGGAAGCCTGAATCCGAGGCCGAGGGCCTTCATGTAGCTCTCCTTGGCCGTCCACATCCTGGCGAACACCTCCTCGCGGTCCTTCTCCACGACCGTTTCCATGAAGTCGTTGTACTCTTGAGGATCCATCACCCTCTTGGCGATGTCCCTGTTGCGTCCCACCGCCTCTATGTCGATCCCCACGGGGTCCTCGGACAACGCGAATGCCACGTAGTGTCCGGAATGGGAGAGGTTGAACTCGATGCCCGGACAGCGGAGCTTCCCGCTCCCGTCCTCCGTGACCGCGCCGTACGACCTCTCTATAAGCCTCAGGAACAGCCCCGCGGTGACGCTGAGCATCCTGTCCTTCGGGAACCTGTAGAAGTCCGCCTTCCCCTTCCTCGTGTCCGAGAGGAGGGCGTACGCCCTGTCGTAGACCGCGGGATCCCCAAGCGGGGAGCAGTCGGCCACGAAGCAGTGGATCATTCTATCTTGAGTTGGACAGATACGGGCACCCTTAAGTTTTTTCCCATTGGTGCAGGCCCCTTTCCCGTTCTCACTTAGCAGATTCGTTTTGCTGTTCCTATGTTACGGAGCATAACTGTCGACGAGATATGGCAAAATAGTAGCAATTATGGTGCAAATCTATGGGTAGATATGGTGTTTTTCGGTATGCTGGCCTTGTCGGAATGCCAAGTGGGAACGAGGCCGCGAATGAGGGAATGTGCCCAATCCGCCGTCGTCAGGGATGTGCCAGATGAGCAATTCTTGCAGGAGATTCCCGATCCCATGACGGAATGGAATAACGGAATGCACGATCCGCGGATCGTCTGATGCGTAACGCGGTGACGGTGTTCAGGGGAACAAGGCCCTGCCCATCTCGCGCGCCTTCTCGAGCATCTCGGGATTGTCCTTGGGAAGGCCGTGCTCCCTGGTGCTGTGCAGCAGGACTGAGGTGCTGAAGTTCCTGCGTTCCAGAATCCTCTTGATCCTATCCGCGGTGGGCTTCCCGTGCTCTACGGGGGCACCGGAGGAAACGATGACCAGCGCATTCCTGGCGGGAGGTTCCTTCTGTTCGGTGTAGAGCTTGAACGTCCTGTCCTCGTACATGTAGTACAGCCCGGTGGCACGCCCGAAGTACACCGGCGCGGCAACTATGAGCGCATCGCAGTCCCTCAGGTCATCCAGGACGGGCACGAGATCGTCCTTCAGCGGGCAGGGCTTCCCCTGTTTGCAAAGATGGCAGCCCTGACAATCACGGAACTTGAGACCGTTGAGGAAATGGATACGGACATCGGCATCCTCCACCGCCTCGGCGGCGGCCACTGCCAATGTGGATGTGCTCCCCTTGCGGGAAGGGCTCGATAGGATCACGCAGATCATCCTGCTCATGGACATGGATGATACTGCCGATAGTTAATCGTTGAGACGTACGGCCCCCGAAGGGGATCACAGGGGAAGGATCATTCGTCCTTGACATCGAACTGCGAACGGTACAGGTCCGCATAGACGCCGCCGTGGGACAGGAGCTCCTGATGCCTCCCCTTCTCCACGATGTTGCCGTCCTCCATGACCAGGATGATGTCCGCATTGATGATCGTGGAGAGACGGTGGGCGATGACGAACGTCGTCCTGCCCTCCATCAGGTGATCGATGGCCCTCTGGATCACCATCTCCGTCCTGGAATCCACCATGGACGTGGCCTCGTCGAGGATGAGCATCGGGGAACGGTCCACCAGGGCACGGGCGATGCATATCTGCTGTCTCTGTCCTTCCGACAGCCCTCCGCCGTTGCGGATCACGGTATCGAGTCCCTCCGGCAGCGCCCTTATGAATCCTTCCAGCCCGACCTTCCTGCACGCGTCGTAGATGCCGTCGTCCGTCACGTCGGTGCCGTATGCTATGTTGTCGCGTATGGTGCCATTGAACAGCCACGTGTCCTGGAGGACCATGCAGAATAGGCTGTGGACATGTGCGCGGGACATGTCCTTGATCGATATCCCGTCGATCGATATGTCGCCTTCGGAGACATCGTAGAACTTCATCAGCAGGTTGACGATGGTGGTCTTCCCCGCCCCCGTCGCGCCCACTATGGCGACCTTCTGCCCCGGTTCCACCCTGACCGAGAATCCTTTGATCGTCTCGGTGTCCGGCGTATAGGAGAAACGGACATTATCGAACTCCACCAATCCCTCGACGTCCCCGGGGTGGACGTTCTCGGGGTCGGCGGGCATCTCCTCGTGATCCAGGAACTCGAAAATCCTCTCCGCTCCCGCACCAGCGGCCTGAAGGTTGCCCAGCGAACTGGAGATCATGTCGAGGGGGCCCATGAACATCTTCTCGAACAGGATGAAGGCCACGACCATACCGATCGTGATCTCGCCCTGTATGACCATCACCGATCCCACGATGCACACGAGGACGTACCCTATGTTCCCCGAGAACTGCATGAACGCGGGAAGGAGTCCCATCGTGATCTCGGAACGGAATCCGCTGGAACGCAGATTCTCGTTGATGCCGTCGAACTTCCTCCTGCTGATCCCCTCCCCGGAATAGGACTGGACGAGACTGTGGGACGAGTAGATCTCGGATATGAGCCCGTACATGGAACCTATGTTCCTCTGCTGGGCACGGTAGTACTTCTGTGTGTATTTCATCACCATGAAGCATACCCCGAATCCGATCAGGGCAGCTGCTATGGAGACTATCGCCAGCTTGACGTTGGTGATGAACATCATCGCCGTACAGAGGATCAGGACGAATATCCCGTGAAGGAACACGGATATGCTGCGGTTGAGTGCCGACCCGACGGTATCGGAATCGTTGGTGAAACGGCTGATGACATCCCCCTTGTCGGAGCTGTCGTAGTAGTCCATCGGCAGACGCGACAGCTTGCGGTTCAGTGCGGAACGCATGTCGCTGGCTACCCTCTGGGCAACATCCGCCATCACGAAGTTGCGGATGAACGTCGCCCCATGGGCGAACAGATAGAGCAGAAGGATCAGGGTGCCTATGCGGGATACCGCGTCGAGATCGATGTCCCCGGTGTAGAGTCCGTCGGATATGAGGTCGGTGATCTCGCTGACGTAATTGGGTACGAAGACGCTCAGCAGGGACTCTATGAACACCAGCGTTATCCCTATGATGAACAGTGTCCTGTACCGGCGCATGAAACGGAAGATCATCCCCCATGCGCGGCGCATCGAATGGGGCGATTCGGTTATCACGCCCTTCACCAGCGGCTTCCCGGTGATCGATACGTTGCCCGGCATCAGAGATCGCCCCCTGCGTGCTGCGATATCGCTATCTCACGGTACTGCTCGCAGCTGTCCAACAGTTCGGAGTGGGTACCCTGCGCTATGATGGTGCCCCCGTCCATGACCAGGATGCGGTCCGCACCCCTGGCGGTACCCACCCTCTGGGTGATGAGGAGCACGGTGGCCATGTCGGTGGCCCTGCCGAGCCTGGTGCGAATCTCGCGGTCGGTGCGGTAATCGAGAGCGGAGAAGCAGTCGTCGAACACATAGATCTCCGGACCCTTGCATACCGCCCTCGCGATGGATATCCTCTGCTTCTGGCCTCCGGAAAGGTTCTTCCCCTCCTCGGCCACCGGCGCCTCCAATCCCCCGCTCCTCTGGACGAAGTCGTCTATGCAGGCCACCCTCAGCGCTCTCCAGATATCCTCATCGGTGCGGGATTCCGATCCTTCCCCGTAATTCACGTTGTCCCTGAAGTTACCCTTCAGCAGCATGGACTTCTGCGTCACATAGCCCACCCTCCTGCGGAGGGAGTCCTTACGGTAGTCCCTGACGTCGACCCCGTCCACCGCGACGGACCCGTCCGAGCAGTCATAGAAACGGGATATGAGATGTGCCAGCGTACTCTTGCCGCATCCCGTGGCACCTATGAGGGCCACGGTCTCCCCGGGGTTTATGCTGAAGGATACGTCATGCAGTGTATCTGCCGCCGCACCGGGGTAACGGAAGGACACCCCGTCGAAACGGAGGGATCCTGTGCACTCGCCCTCGTCCCTCTCCCCGTCGAGGATTTCCGGTTCGGTCATGAGCACCTCCCATATGCGGTTCATCGAGACCTTGGCACGGGGGAATATGTTGAAGATCTGGACGATGCTGCGGAACGCATTCAGCGCCATGGTGGCGTATGTGGCGAACACGATCATGTCCGAGAACAGCACCAGACGTTCCGGTTCGGATGACGTGCCCGCGATGATGAATGCCCCCAGCCAGTAGATGGACATCGTGAGGGTGTTGCGCAGGAAGCTGTTGATCGGGACGTTCGCCGCCATTATGTGGTTGACGCCGATGATTTTGGACATCAGACTGTCGTTGATGTCCGTGAACCTCCTCTCCTCGTACTCTTCGGCGTTGTATGCGCGGATAACCTTCTGGCCGGTCACCGTCGCGGAGGTCTGTCCGTTGATCGCGTCCTTGAGTCTCTGGATGATTTTGTAGCGGGGTGCGGTCAGGCGCATGATGGTGATCACGGTGACCGTCATCAGCATCACCGCGGTGAACGTGGCCGCCGTCCAGGTGAGGTTGCCGGAGCTGATCCTCAGTATGGCCCACACGGAGATTATGGGCGATCTCATGAGGGACTGCAGCGCTATCCCGATGAAGTCCTGGATCTGTTTCACATCGTTGGTGGAGCGGGTGATCAGGCTCTCGGCGGATATCTTCTCCACCTCAGCCATCGAGAACCGCTGGATGTGATTGAACTGTGTCGCACGTATCCTCTTCGCAACCGACGAGGAGATCCAACCGACCTGTACGCTGATGACGAGACCGACGGCAAGGCTCCCAACGGCACAGGCGGCCATGGCGAACGATTTCGACACGACCTCATCGGTGGTCCCGTGGGCGGTGATGACGTCGGTGATCTCGGCCATGTACTGCGGCAGTTCCAATTCCAGATACACCTGGGCGAAGGTCATGGCCAGGACCAGGGCCGTCAGTATCCATTCGGTCCTGCCGTAGAACCTCATGAACGAGAATATGCCGACGCTGCGGCCTGTCCTGTCCTTGTTCTTCCCGGCACCGCTCATCTGACCGACCTTCATTGGATTATACGTACAACAGGATGGTATCGGGGCTTCTATTCATATATTTGTTCAAATCCGTGTTCGGCGGACGGGGCGGCTCCGGGATACCATTGCCGGCAGGTGCGGAATTGGTGTTGAAAAAAGATGTGCCAGATGATCAGATCATGCGACAATCCGCCTGACGATAACGGAGGACAGCGATCAAAATGTCACAGGATGTCCCCGAAGGAGCGGGCACCCATCAGCTCTTTCACGCCACAGTACCGGCGGATCCGGGAAGCGGTTTCATCGTATGTTGAATACTAGTGCGTAAACCTTAGATGACGCCTAAAGTAGCATTAGACGTTCTCTGTTGTGCCTGTGCCGTATGGCCGGGCGATTCACCCCGTGACGCCGGAGAAGGGTTGCCGGTCAACCCCCTGCGTAAGATGTTTATTGCGCTGTTGAGGTCGCGGTCCATTTTTAATCCGCATTCTGGACATTTATGGATGCGAACCCTCAGGCTCTTCTCGACATACGCTCCGCATTTCGAACATATCTGCGACGTATCCTTTGGATTGACGGAGACGAATGCGCGGCCAGCTTCCATCGCTTTGTCCTCGATCCTTCTCCTCAATAATCCCAAAGACGCATCGTCGTAGGCGTTCGTCATGCGCTTGCTCTTGGAGACCTTTCTCAATCCCTTGATCGACAGGTCCTCCATGCAAATGATGTCGTAATCGTTGACTATCTTCCTCGATATCGTTTCCACGTTGTTCCTGCGCCTGCCGGTCAGCTTCCTGTACAGATGATCCAAACGCGATCTGGCCTTCCTGTATCCCTTGGTACCGGGCACCATGGAGCTCAGTTCCTCGTGCTTCTCCTTGATGTCCTTCAGCAGCCTGGAGTACATATGGTCGTTCCCGAAGACGGTGCCGTCGGAGAGGACGGCGGTCCTGGACACTCCTATGTCTATCCCTACGGCGCGTGGTTCCTGATATTCGATGAACATGTCCCCGGAACGACACTCGTTCCCGTCGTAGCAGGAGAGCGACGCATAGTATTCGGTATGCGTTCCGCAGCTGACCCTGCGGATGGTGCAGGTCTTCGGTATACCAGGAAGCGGTGTATCTTGATTATAGCAGCGTATGGGATCCTTCACCTTGGACAGTTTCAGAAGGCGTCTTCCGTTCCTCTCCGTGAAGACGTCCATGTGAAGAGGATTGGTGAAGGAACCGAATCTCGCAGGTTTCTTGAACCTCGGACAGGACAGGCCGCGGAACATCTGCTCCTTGCCTTTCTTCTTCGCCCTGCGCTCCTTCTTCTTACGGTTCTCCTCGCATTTATCAAAGGCTTGGAGGACGCGCTTAGCGGTCTCGTTCATGGCGTTCTGATAGAGGAATCCATGCATATACGGAGAATTGTGCCAGATGACGGTACATATCTTGTTCAGAGTGAACTGAGAAGGCAGTTTGCCGTTTGTATTATAGTACAGCTTGCAGCGGTGATGAGGCCGTTGTACACGTAGCAGTGGCATCTTAAGGATTCCTCTATGATCCTCCTCTGCCCGAAATTCGGCTCTATCCTCATCTTCAGCGATCTGTACATATCCGACATTTTCTCGTAGTTCATTATATTTATGTTTAATCGAAAATCTAAGTTTCGACGACATGGCATCATGATTTTGAGGACCTCAATCTAATGCCAAATAGCATTATGCTCCTGTCCTGCCGTATCTCCGCATCCGGTTGAGAAGACGTGAAAATATCACATATTTTCATCGAAATCGGCTTGAAATCCTTCAAAAACGGCCCAAAACAGAAGAAATTGTACCTGTTTTTAACCTCTGCAAAAATCTAATGCTATTTGTGGCGTCATCTTAGGTTAAATATGTTAAGGGGATATACGGGCCGATTAGTATGCACTGGGCAGATGTAATCGCGAAGGATATCGCATCCAAATGCGACAAGCCTCTCATCGCTACGGGTATCAGTCCCTCGGGTGAGATCCATGTCGGCAGTCTCAGGGAAGCGGTCACGGGAGAATCCGTGCGCAGCGCCCTGGAGAATCTGGGTAAGGAAGTTAGGTTGATCTATCTCGTCGACTCGTTCGACCCCCTCAGGAAGAGGTACGAGTTCCTCCCAGAGGAGTACGAGAAGTACGTCAACGTCCCGCTCTGCGACATCCCCTGCGTGTGCGGAAAGCACAAGAGCTACGCCCACCACTACGTCGAGCCCTTCATCGAGGCCATGAAGCAGATCGGTGTCAAGTGCGAGGTCCACTACGTGCACGAGCTCTACAGGCAGGGCAAGTTCGCCGACGCCACCGACAAGGCGTTCAAGAGGCGCGAGAAGGCCATGGAGATCCTCCACAAGGTCACCGGAAGGGAGATGAAGCCCGACTGGGCACCGTTCACCCCCCTGTGCGAGAAGTGCGGCAAGTTCACCGACCCCATCATCGACTCCTACAGCTACCCGTACGTAGAATACCAGTGCAAGTGCGGTCACCACGGGAAGGCGGACATCACCAAGGGCGAGGGAAAGCTCCCGTGGAGGCTCGAGTGGCCGGCCAAGTGGAAGCTCTTCGGCACATCCGTCGAGCCCTTCGGAAAGGACCACGCCGCTGCCGGCGGATCCTACGATTCCGGAGAGGTCCTCGTCAAGGAGATCTTCGACGGCGAGCCACCGTACCCGATCCCCTACGAGTTCGTCCAGTTCAAGAGCAAGGGACAGGTCCAGCAGATGCACAAGTCCAAGGGATCCGTCGTCACCGGTCTGGAGGCCATCAACATGAACCCTCCGGAGGTCGTCAAGTACCTGTTCCTCAGGGTCAATCCCCAGAAGTCCATCGACTACGACTACACCGACGGTATGCCGATCATCTGCGACGAGTTCGACCGCATGGAGCGCCTGAACTACGCCGGCGGATACACCGAGGCCGAGGAGAACTCCGTCCGCGCATACCAGATATCCAAGGACAACAAGCTTCCCGCGAAGCAGCCCGTGCAGGTGCCCTACGGACACCTGGTGAATCTGGTACAGATGTCCGAGGACATGGACGGCGTGTTCGACATCCTCAGGCGCACCGGATATCTCGAGGGAGCGACGGAGGAGGATCTCGCCGCCATCAGGAAGAGGGCGGAGACGGCCAAGTACTGGCTGGACAAGGGATTCGCCGACGCCAAGTACAGGTTCTCAGTCGCCAAGGAGATGCCCTCCGCGGACCTCACGGATGACGAGAAGGCGTTCCTGAAGGACCTCGCATCGAGGATGGATGCCATGGCATGGGACGCCGAGGCCATCGGCCAGACGATCTCCGAGGCCGGCAAGGCATCGCCCATCGGGACCAAGGGCGCGTTCAAGACGCTCTACCGCATCCTGATTTGTCAGGAGAGGGGTCCGAGGCTCGGGAACTTCCTCGCGAGCATGGACAAATCCTTTGTCGTCGGAAGGATAAAGGAAGCGGCCCAATAAGGGCCTTTTTCCACCCTTTTCATTCTTTTTCAATCATTTTTCGGGTGCTATCTGGGGGACTTCCGTTTGTATTATATAGTTGGATGATATATCCATCCATAGAGAGAAGTCAAGCGCACAACATACTATCTTCGCACTCATTCCTCCATTGTGCGCGGGGCTTTAACCCGGCCGGATTGGGGATCCGGTCGGGTCTCCTCTGCTTTTCATACAATTCAGATTGTATTTAAAAAAATTGAATTATTTTCGGTATCATTATATACTGAACATTCCATCCAATGGTCGATGCATGGTGCGGTGGCTTGATGTCGTTTACGATCATCATGTCCTCATCAACTATCTATCTATCCAACCAATTTCGCATCGTGCATCACCCTTCGACATTCTGGGATGCATCGTCCAATATGTTCTATATTGAAAAATCGATTACCATCCGGAGGTCAGGATGAACATACTGCGTTTGATGAAGGGACGGCATTGGATACTCATCGCCGTCATGGCTCTGTTCATAGCGGCGCAGGTATGGTTCGACCTAGAGATCCCGGGTTACATGTCCAGGATCACCGTCCTGCTGAGCGACGGAAGTCCTGCCGACGCCATCATGGACGAAGGTGTCGCCATGATTCTCTGTTCGGTGGGCAGTGTGCTGTGCTCGTTCGTCGCTGGGGGGATAGCCGCATACGTCGCGGCCCAGTTCGCCAACATCCTGCGCAGGGAGCAGTTCAGGAAAGTGCAGTCGTACTCGCCGGAGGAGATGAGCAGGTTCGACATATACAGCCTCATCACGCGTTCCACCAACGACGTCACGCAGGTCCAGCTTGCAGTGGCGAGGACGTCACAGCTCATTGTCAAGGTCCCGGTCATGGTCTACATCGCGCTGACCAAGGTGGCCACGGGAAGCATGGAGTGGACCGCCGTCACGGCGGTGGGGATAGCCGCCATCGTGATCGTCCAGATATTCATGCTCAGTTACGTGATCCCCCGTTACAGGAAGGTACAGGGTTACACAGATTCGATGAACCGCACCGTGAGGGAGGGGCTGTCGGGTGTCCGCGTCATCCGCGCGTTCAACGCGGAGAACTACCAGAACCGCAAGGCCGACGAGGCCAACGACGAGCTCACCAACAACAACCTCTACGCCCTCCGCCTGATGGCGTTCACGAGTCCGTTCAACGGGGTGGTGCAGAACGCCCTGACGGTGGCGATATACCTCCTCGGAGCCAACCTCATCATAGCGGCCGCATCGCCGGACGATGCACTGTACACCTTCTCCAACATGGTGGTGTACTCGTCGTACATCCTGTATGTGGTATCATCATTCATCCTTCTGGCGCACATAGCCCTCGGCCTGCCCCGCGCCATAGTCTGCGGAAGGAGGATCGCCGAGGTAATAGACACGGACATAACCGTAAAGGGCGGGGGAAGGGAGGATGTGCCAGACTCCGATGTGTGCCTGTCGTTCAGGAACGTCTCCTTCGCCTATCCGGGCAGCGCGGGTGACGTGCTCTCGGACATCTCGTTCGACGTCCGCCGCGGGGAGACGGTCGCGATCGTGGGACAGACCGGTTCGGGGAAGACATCCCTCGTGAACCTGGTCCCGCGCCTATTCGACTGCACCTCGGGGACGGTGGAGTTCAACGGGGTGGACGTGAGGGAGTACGAGCTCGACACGCTGCGCTCCAGGATCGGGTACGCCACCCAGCGCCCGGTGCTGTTCTCGGGCACCGTTAGGTTCAACGTCGGTTACGGGTCGGATTCCACCGACGAGCAGATAATGGATGCCGTGCGCATCGCGTGCATCGACAAGTACGTGGACGGCCACGAGGGGCTGGACACGGAGATACAGCAGAGGGGAGCGAACCTGTCCGGCGGACAGAAGCAGCGCATGTCCATCGCCCGCGCCGTGTGCAAGAGGCCGGATGTGTACATCTTCGACGACACGTTCTCCGCCCTGGATTTCAAGACGGATGTCGAGGTGCGCAGGAACCTGGCGGAGGCCGTGAAGGGTTCCACCACGCTCGTGGTATCGCAGAGGATAGGCACCGTCCGCGACGTCGACAGGATAGTGGTCATAGCCGACGGGAAGGTGGCCGGGCAGGGTACCCACGACGAACTGCTGAAGACCTGTGAGATTTACCGCGAGATGGCGGAGATACAGGGCTGTGCGGAGGCGGTAAGGTGATGCCCGCCGGGAAGCAGAAGGCCAAGGCAGAGGATTTCACGGGGACGTGGAAGAACATCCTCCGCTATATCAGGCGTTACAGATACGTCTTCGTCATAGCGGTCGTACTATCGGCCATAAGTTCGGTGCTGGCACTTCTCGGACCGTATTTCATCAGCGACATGACGGACCTGATAAAGGAGGGCATAGAGGGCGAGATGGACATCGATTCCGTCCGCAGGCTCGGTCTGATCCTCCTGTGCGTCTACGTCGCGAGCGGGATAGTGCATTTCGTACAGAGCTTCATGATGGCGACGGTTTCGCAGCGTTCTGCGCAGATGTTCCGCAGGGACATCACCCGTAAGTTCAACAGGATCCCGCTGGACTACTTCGACAAATCCTCGAAGGGGGACCTGATGAGCCGCGTGACCAACGACGTGGACACGCTCGGCAACTCAATGAACCAATGCATAGGCAGCGTGGTCAGCGCGGCCACGACGATGGCCGGCGCGCTGATACTCATGCTGTACATGAACCTTCAGCTGGCCGCGCTGGCGATAGCCGTCGGTGTCATAGGCTTCGGTCTGGTGAAGCTCGTCGCCAAGCACACGCAGATATACTTCAAGTCACAGCAGAAGAACCTCGGCGCCATGAACGGCCTGGTGGAGGAGCAGTACTCCGGCCACACGGTCGTGACCATCTATGCGGGACAGTCCGAGGCGATGGAGCGCTTCGACAGGATCAACGGCGAACTGGCGAAGTCCGCCTTCAGGTCGCAGTTCCTGGGCGGTATATCGGCGCATCTCAGCGGCCTGATAAGCAACACGGGATACGTGCTCGTGTGCGTGACCGGTGCCGCCCTCTACATGGACGGCGTCATCTCCTTCGGTGTCATCGTGGCGTTCATGATCTTCGTCAAGATGTTCACCGGTTCGTTCTCGCAGATGTCGTATGCCGTGGTGACCATGCAGTCCGTGGCGGCCGCCGCGGAGAGGGTATTCACATTCCTCAACTACGACGAGATGCCGAAGGAGGAGGATTCCCCGACTGCCGGACGCGCCGCCGGAAGGGTGGAGTTCGACAGGGTCAGCTTCGGATACGTCCCCGGGAAGGAGATCATCCACGAGTTCTCCGCCGTGGTGGAGCCCGGAAGGAAGGTGGCCATCGTCGGACCGACGGGAGCGGGAAAGACAACAATCATCAACCTGCTGATGAGGTTCTACGAGGTCGATTCGGGGGAGATAAGGATAGACGGCGTGCCGATTACCAGCATGTCCCGCGGCCAGGTACGCGGGCAGTTCGGGATGGTGCTCCAGGAGACATGGATGTTCGAGGGCACCCTCAGGGAGAACATCGTGATGAACAGGGAGGACGTGTCCGATGACAGGCTCGACGAGGTCTGCGCGGCCGTCGGCCTGTCGCACTTCGTGGCCGCCCTGCCCAACGGGTACGACACCGTGATGAAGGACGACGGTTCCATGTCCGCCGGTCAGAGGCAGCAGATCGCCATAGCGAGGGCGATGATAGGTGACCCCGCGATGATCATCATGGACGAGGCCACGAGTTCCGTCGACCCCCTCACCGAGAAGCTCATACAGGAAGCGGCGGACCGTATGATGGAGGGCCGCACCTCATTCGTCATCGCCCACAGGCTGTCCACCATCGAGGACGCGGACATCATCATAGTGGTGAAGGACGGCAGGATAGTCGAGACCGGGACGCACGGTTCCCTGCTCTCCGCGGGCGGGTTCTACAGGCAGCTCTTTGACAGTCAGTTCAGCGTCATAGACGATTGAACCGTATTGTGCCAGATCCTGAAGATTATAGAAATAGGGAAAGGGTTTAAGCGGTTTGTGCGGGGCCGTCGTCGGCCCCGGGTTCATTCCTTGCCGTCCTTGATCTCGATGCATTCACCGCAGCCGCAGCCGCAGCTGCACCCTTCGCAGCCGCATGAGCATCTGCCCGAGCGGTGTCCGCGGATCAGGGAGAATATCGCTCCTCCGATCGCGAGGATGACTATCCCGAGCACGATCATGCTCCCTGTGGTCATTGGGCCGCGGCCTCCTTGGACGCCTCTCTCTTGCGAGTGAAGAAGGGATCCTTCACCACCAGCAGGTAGATGATGACCGCTGCGGAGAGTATCGCGAGGATGATACCGGACGTCTCGGGCGTGGTGCCGTCGATGAAGCTTCCGATGACGTACACGATGGTCGAGACCGCATATGCGATCAGGCACTGGTACGCCACGGCCATTCCGGTGGACTTCCATGTCCCCAGCTCCCTGTGCATGGCACCGATCGCCGCGAAGCAGGGTGCGCAGAGCAGGTTGAACGTCAGGAATGCGAGACCGGCGGCAGGCGTGAGGTATGCCGCGAATATGTCCCAATACTCCTCTCCGGCCTCTCCGACCTCGTCCAGAGCGAACAGGGTACCGAGGGTTCCGACGAGGTTCTCCTTGGCGATGAGTCCGGTGACGCTTCCGACGGTGAGCTCCCAGTGGTCTCCCCATCCGAGCGGCTGGAAGATCACGCATACGCCCTGACCGATGGACTGCAGGATGGAATCGCTGGTGGCATCGGCACCGAGGTAGGTGAACGACGTGTCGTAGCTTGCCAGGAACCAGATGAACACCGAAGCGAGCAGGATGATCGTTCCCGCCTTCTTCACGAATGCCCAGCCCCTGTCGAGGGTTCCCTTGATGGTGGTGATCACGCTGGGAAGGTGGTACGGGGGCAGCTCCATGATGAACGGTGCGGGCTCTCCGGAGAGGCTCTTCCACTTCTTGAGTATGATACCGGACATCAGGATGACGACGATCCCGAGGACATAGGAGAACAGCGCGACGAATCCGTTGTTGCCGAACAGCGCACCCGCGATGAGGGCGATGATGGGCAGCTTGGCGCCGCAGGGTATGAACGTGACGGACATGGCGGTGATCCTCCTGTCCCTCTCGTTCTCGATGGTCCTGGTGGCCATGATACCGGGCACACCGCATCCGGTACCGACGAGGATCGGGATGAAGGATTTTCCGGAAAGACCGAAGAACCTGAACACGCGGTCCATGACGAACGCCGCCCTTGCCATGTATCCGATGTCCTCGAGTATGCAGAGGACGAGGAACAGCACAAGCATCTGGGGCAGGAATCCGATGACCGCACCGACTCCGCCTATGAAGGCGCTGTTGATCAGTCCGGTGAGCTCCTCGCTGACGCCGTTGTCGGCGCACCATTCCTCGACGGAGGTCCCGATCGGGTCCTCGATGTATCCGTTGAGGAGGTCGGTGAGGTATGTTCCGATTCCGGTGAAGTCGCCGAATCCGATGACTCCCAGGAACACGATGCTAAGCACCCCGAGGAATATCGGGATACCGAGGATCCTGTGGGTGACGATCTTGTCTATCTTATCGGAGGTGGTACCCGTCTCCAGGTCGGTCTGCTCCTTGGTGATGGTGCCGGCGACGATCTCGCCGATCATGCCGTAGCGTCCGTCGGAGATGACCGAATCCATCTCGTCGGCGTACTCCTCCTCCAGGGCGGCCATGTCCTCCCTGAGGCTCTCGGCCGCTTCGGAGAGCTTCTCCGAGACGGTGGGGTCCTTCTCGACGAGCTTGACCGCGTACCATCTCTTTTTGCCGTCTGGCACTTTGCCGGATATGGCGGTCTCCGCCTTCGAGACCAGTTCCTCGATGCGGTCGTCGAACCTGAGTCCGCTGGGCGCTTCGCCCTTCTGTGCGGCGGAGACGACGGCCTCCACGAGCTCCTTGGTCCCCTCGTTCTTGAGGGCGGATATGGGTACGACGGGGCATCCGAGCCTCTTGGACAGGGCCTCGGTGTCAATGGATCCGCCGTTCTTCCTGACGGCATCCATCATGTTCAGGGCAACCACGGTGGGGATGCCCGTATCCAGTATCTGCAGGGTGAGGAACAGGTTCCTCTCGATGTTGGTGGCGTCCACGATGTTGATGACGGCATCGGGGTTGCCCTCCATCAGGAAGTTCCTGGTGACTATCTCCTCAGGGGAATAGGGAGACAGGGAGTAGATACCGGGTGTGTCCACCAGTTCCGCTCCGTCCGTTCCCCTGATCTTACCGACCTTCTTGTCGATGGTGACACCGGGCCAGTTGCCCACGCGCTGCGAGGCGCCCGTGAGCTTATTGAAGAGAGTGGTCTTACCGCAGTTCGGGTTTCCGGCCAAGGCAATGGTCAGTGCCATCATTCCACCTCGACCTTCTCCGCTTCTGTCCTGCGGAGCGAGAGTTCGTAGCCTCTCACCGTTATCTCTACCGGGTCCCCCAGCGGTGCCACCTTGCGGACATAGATCTCGCATCCCTTCGTGATGCCCATGTCCAGCAGGTGCCTCCTGAGAGGACCTTCGCCGTTGATCTTCAGGACCTTGACTGTCTCTCCGATCGTTGCATCTTTCAATGTCTTCATAGAATCACTCCGGCCTGAAGAAAATCCTCGAGGCCATTCTGCTGTCCACTGCGATCCTGGAGCCTCTTACGCTCAGGATCTTGCTTCCTTTGACGTCCGAGATGGCCTGGATGCGGGCGCCGACGGTGAAACCCAGGTCGTTAAGGTACTTCCTGGTCCCCGCGTCTCCCGCGATCTTGACTACGGTCCCGCCCTCTCCCGCTTTCGCGAAAGATATGGGCATACCGCTGTCCGCAGACGCTGCAGTAGTAGATTGCATAGGTTTTGGTAATCCTAAAAATCTATATAAATTTAGCCATACCTAACTTTTTGTAGTTTAGTGCTCAACACAACGGCTATGGTTGTAGAGACAGATGACCCAGACAGGAGCATTCCCTGTCTGGGTCTTTGGGTTTGTCCCCCTTTAGGGGGGAAAGGGGTTCACTGCATCTCGAGCTTCTCGGCCTGCTCCTTCGCCAGCTGCGTGGTGGTCTTGGCCTTGATCAGCAGCCCGACGACGGATGCGATGAGTATGACCGCTCCTCCGGCGAGGAATCCGAAGTGGACGGAGTCCACGAACGCCTCCAGCACCTGGTTGGAGACCTCCGGCAGGACGCCGATGTACCCGATCATGGCCTGCACGAACTCCGTCGCCTTGTCTGTGACCAGGTTGGCGGGGTCCATGGTGACCAGTTCGCGCACCTTGTCGGCGTAGTGGGCGTTGATGAGCATTGTGAAGATTGCGGTACCGACGGCGGTACCGACGGACCTCAGCAGGTTGACCGCCGACGTGTTCATACCGATCTCCGAGGGATCGGAGCTGTTCTGGACGGCGGCGAAGACGGGTGTCATCATGCATCCGAGACCGATACCGAGCACAACCTGTGCGACGCAGTAGAGGTCGATGGGCTTGCCGACGATGCTGTAGTACGGGTACGAAGCGGAGGCCACGACACCGTCAACGTTCAGCAGGTAGAACAGGTACAGACCGATGAACACGATGATCGGACCGACGACGAGCCACGGCCTGTAACCGGTCCTCTCGCACATAGCACCCGAGATCATGGAGGTGACCATCATGCCGCCTACAAGGAACAGGGTGTAGTAGCTCGAGGTGAGCGTGTCCAGTTCGAACAGGATGAACGTTCCGAAGTATCCCGCGAAGGTCATGGCGCCCATCATGCCTATTCCGAAGATCAGCATGTAGATGCCTCCGGCCATGACGGTGCGGTTCCTCAGGAGCTTGGGGGACAGCACGGGCTCGATGGCCTTCCTCTCGATCATGACGAAGAGCGTTCCGAGGACGATCATGGCCGCCACGAGACCGGCGGTCTGTATGCTGACCCACTCGAACTCGTTCCCTCCGCACTCGAACAGCACGATGAGGCTGGTGAGGAACAGGATGAGCGTCGTGATCCCCTTGTAGTCGATGACCGGCTTGGACAGCACGACGGGCGAGGGGAACTTCCTGATGGTGAATATGAACGCGACGATCGCGATGGGCACGTTGATGTAGAAGCACCAGCGCCAGTCGATGTTCTCGGTGATGAACCCTCCGATAATGGGTCCGACCCCGGAACCGACTCCGAAGATCATGGCCAGCATACCCTGCATCCTCGCCCTGACGGCGGGTGCGTAGAGGTCGGCGATGGCGGCCGTGGCGACGGGTATGAGGACTCCTCCCCCGAGACCCTGGATTCCGCGGCAGATGACAAGCATCTCCATGGTGGTGGACATCCCCGCGATGACGGATCCTCCGACGAATACGAAGAGTCCGATGAGGAACAGCTTCTTCCTTCCGTAGAGGTCGGAGAGCTTTCCCGCGACGGGGATCATGATGCACTCGCACAGAAGATATGCGGTGACCATCCAGGTGAAGAGACCGTCGCCGTTGAGTTCGTTGGCGATCTTGGTCCCGCAGGTGCCTATGATGGTCCCGTCGAAACATGCGCAGAGCATCGCAAGACAAAGACCCAGCATGATGGATTTCCTCACCTTGGGGTCGATGTTTTTGTATGTGATCTGTTCGATTGACATGTGTATTCCTTATCCTGATTACAGGCCCGCATGCTGCGGGCATGAATTATGAAAATTGATTCTACTGCTCCTCTCCGCAGAGGTCGGCCATCATCTTCTTGAGGATGCGGGCGAGCGCCATCGCATCCTCCATGGGGAGGGGGATGCACGATGCGATCTCCCCGGGTACCGACAGAGCCCTCTCCCGCAGCTCCATCCCCTTCTCGGTGACTGTGACGGTAAGGACCCTCTCGTCGTCCCTGTCGCGGCAGCGCTCCACGTATCCCGCCTCCTCCAGTTTCTTCAGGAGGGGGGTGAGCGTCCCGGAGTCGAGGCAGAGCATCGAACCGAGTTCCTTCATGGTCAGGGAACGGTGCTCCCACAGCGCCATCAGGGCGATGTACTGCGTGTACGTGATGCCGAGGTCGTCGAGCAGGGGCCTGTACCTCCTCACGACCTCCTTCGCGCAGACGTAGAGGGGGAAGCACAGCTGGTTCTCCAGCTTCAGTCCGGCGTACCTGTCGCAGGATTCCATCTGGATCACTCGATCGCCTTCGCCACGGCGTCCCTGACCTTGCCCATGGCCGCGGTGGGCTCGAAACGTGCGACGATGCTTCCGTCGCGTCCGATGAGGAACTTGGTGAAGTTCCACTTGACGTTGCCGTTGTTCTTGTAGTCCTTGTCCATGCCCTTCACGATGGGACCGAGGACCAGGCCCTTGGCACCGAATCCCTGGAACTTGGTGTTCGCGGAGAGGTACTTGAAGAGCGGGTCCGCGTTCTCGCCGAGGACATCGATCTTGGAGAACTGGGGGAACGTTATCCCGAACCTGCCCTTGCAGAAGGTGTGGATCTCCTCGTCCGTGCCGGGTGCCTGCTCCTTGAACTGGTTGCAGGGGAAATCCAGGATCTCCAGGCCCTTGTCCTTGAACTCGTCGTAGATCTTCTGGAGGTCCTCGTACTGGGGGGTGAACCCGCATCCGGTCGCGGTGTTGACGATGAGGAGGACCTTGCCCTTGTAGTCTGACAGCGGGACTTCGGAGCCGTCCCTGGCCTTAACCGAGAAGTCGTAGACGCACTTTCCTTCCGTTGTGTTTTCATCGGTGTTCATTCTATCACTTCTATTGTATGCAATTCGATTGTATGCAACCGATATATTAAAGGTTTACCGATGAACAGAACTATTGGTGGTTACACTGCCATCCGTCAATCTCAGGAACTCACGCTATGCCGCGACAGAGCGATCGTAAGGGGTGAGGAAGAAGTGATAGGTAGTGGTGGTCCCATTGTGATTTGAACACAAGACCTTCCGGTTATCAGCCGGACGCTCAAACCGTGCTAAGCTATGGGACCGTGTAATACCGTGGATAGGGACGTGTAATATAAACCTTTCTACCTTGCCCAGCGCATAGTATAAAACCGCCCATTTTCTACCCTTCCCCATGGCTTCCACGTTCCACTGGGTAAGGGTGAAGGCGATCTGCTATGCCACCGAAGATGAGGACCTCATATGCGATACCGTGGCCGGACTGGCAGGTACCGAGGACCTCGAGATCGACATATCCGAGGGTCTGCACAACAATCCCCTCACCGTGGTGGACGCGAACCTCTCCAAGAACAAGGAGTACCTGACCCTCTTCACCAACCTCGGGAAGGACATACAGGCACAACTGTTGGACGACCTCGATTCAAGGGTGGACGACGACTGCGTCTTCTACATGAGGCTGGACAAGCAGAAGGCCGTCTGCGGCGAGTACGAGATCTCCCACGGCGGCGACGTCATTTCGATAACGGCGAAGATCATGGCCCACCCCGCGAAGAAGGAAGTGGCGCTGAGGGTCATCACTGACTATCTGAATCAGATTCTTCAGGCTCCTCGACAGTGACCTTCACGAGTTTGATGCGCCTGTTCCTGACGGAAGTGACGATCATGGTCACGTCGCCGACCGTGATCCTGTCGCCGGTGATGGGCATCTTCTGCAGTTTGTACTGAATGAACCCTCCGACGGTGGACCCGTCGTACTCCTCGATGTCGATGCGCCTCTCGAGGGCCTCCATCAGGTCGTTGATGTTGGCGTCCCCCATGACGGTGTAGCTGTCGTCGGTGTCCTTGACGATGTCCAGCTCCACGACGTCGCTCTCGTCCCATATCTCGCCAACCAGCTCCTCCAGGACGTCCTCCAGCGAGACGATACCGACGGTGCCCCCGTAGTCGTCTATGACCACGAGCATCTGCACGGAGGACCTCTGTATCTCCGCCAGGGCCTTGGCGACGGTGGTGGACTCGGGGATGAACCTGACGCGCCTGATGATGCCGGACACCTTGATGTCCTTCTCTCCCTTGAGGTACTTGGCGTAGAAGTCCTTGGAGTACACCACTCCGACGATCTTGTCGATGGTCTCGTTGTACACGGGGATCCTGGAGTATCCGCTGCGGAGGAATACCTCCTTCAGCTCCTCCATGGAGATGCTCTTGTCCACCGCAACGATGTCCACGCGGGGCGTCAGGATCTCGCTGACGGACTTGTCGTCGAACTCCATGGCCGATTTGATGAGCGTGCTCTCGGCGGCCTCGATCTCCCCTTCCTCCTCGATCTCGTCGACCATTATGCGGAGCTCCTCCTCGGTGAGCGTGGGGGAGTCCTCGGAATCGGAGGGCGCGTGCCTGCCTACGATCGAGGAGAACTTCTCGAATATCCACGTGAAGGGCCTGAAGACGACGATCAGCACGGAGAGGACGGGTGCCATCGCGATGGCCATCCTCTCGGCGTTGGCCTTGGCGAGGCTCTTGGGCGTTATCTCGCCCACTGCAAGGATCACGACCAGCATGAACAGCGTGGCGTAGATGACTCCTATGGATCCGAAGGATTCGGTGAACACGTAGGTACAAAGGGACGAAGCGAGGATGTTGACGAGGTTGTTCCCAACGAGGATGGTGGTCAGGACCCTGTCGTAGCTCTCCTGCAGGGTAACGGCCTTGGCGGCCTTCTTGTTCCCGTCCTCGGCGGCCTTCTTCAGCTTGATCCTGTTGGCGCCCGTGTATGCGGTCTCGGTGGCCGAGAACATCCCTGACAGGATGACGAGGATAACGAGGGCCACTGAGGCCCAGAGAACGAGCTGATTCATTTAGAGCATCCCTGCCGGATGTTGTGCAATTGCCATCGTATGTTCACCGTCGCGCGGTGCGCGACTCGTATCTTATTATGCGTTAGTTATCTTAAATATAGCGCTGGGAAACCTCGCATAACGGATGTGGGCGACTCACATACCGAACTTGCTCTTCACTCCGGGATCGAAGAGGTATGTGAAGGCGAGCAGGTACATCAGGGTGAGGCAGATGCCGCTCACGAGGTTCAGCCCGCCGGTGATGGCTATGGCGACCCCCGTGATTATCCCGATGAAGTAGACGACGATCAGGATGACCCACAGGATCCTCTCGACGATGCCCCTCCTGTCGTTGGTGAGGATCCATACGATGCCGAGGAGGATGAGTCCGACGAGCACACCTGCGACGATGTCGACGACGGTGAAACCGAGTCCGACGATGGATGCGACTCCGATGGCAGCGGTGTATCCCGTGATGACGCCGAACTTGGACACGGCGCCGTCGGGGAAGAGCTTGTCAAGGAACGACGGGATGTTGCCCGTCATGATGGTGATGCCTGCCAGTATCATGACGATCGAGCTCAGGACGCCGCCTACGCCCGCTATGGTGCGCCAGACGGGGTCTATGTCCTCGTTGAAGAAGAACAGCACGGAGCCTGCGGCGTTGACGATTGCAACGATCAGTGCGAGGATACCGAAGTTTCTCGTCTCGTCAAGGAATGACATATCTGCTCCCATTAGGATTCCCCTAGATAAAGGTTGTTTGAACGTTCCGTCCGGAATCGCGGTTATGCGGATTGTATGCAACCGTATGCGATGTTTTATTCGCGCGCAGGTTACTTTTAATTATAATAAAAATATTACAGGAGAACTAGGTGCAAACATGCCGGAATTCGAGTGGAAAATCGTGGAGAAGATCGCAGTCCTCTCCACCTCTGCAAAGGGATGGACCAAAGAACTCAACCTCATCAGCTGGAACAACAGGGAGCCCAAGTACGACGTCAGGGAGTGGAACCCCGACGGGACCAAGATGGGCAAGGGCGTGACCCTCTCCGCAGAGGAGGCCGCCTACCTGAAGAAGGCCCTCAACGAAAGGGACGAGCTCTGAACAAGGCTCCAAACCTTTTACCCTTCACGGGATTTCTATGACAGTGCCAGTGTCCAACTATTCTCTCAATTTCAGGAAGGCGGCATCGTCCGTTTCCGCAGGCAACCGCGGGGCGGTCTCCGACAGCCGTTTCCTCCAGGACAACTACGGTCCGGGGTGCTACGAGGTGCTCCTCTCCGGCCTCGAGCACGACGATTACCGCGTCAGGGCGGAGACCATCCTGCTGTTCTCCAGACTTGGCATCAGGAAGCCCAGGGAGATCATCGAGGAGATGTCGTACCACGACAAGGACACGGTGGTCGGGGCATGCATAGCCTACGGCAGCGCCATCAGGGACGCCGACGAGAGGATCCCGGAGCTCCTGTACACGGTGAACCACCGCACGGGGACGGAGTACCGCAACGCCATGAAGACGCTGGGCTCCATCGCCTCGGGGGAGCAGATACCGGAGATCAGGAAGGTCATGGGACAGACCGGGGGCGAGATGAGGGAGCAGGCCCGCGCGGCGCTTTCGAGGATCATAGACAGGGATCCCGACCTCGAACCGAAGAGGATGTTCGTCCTCTCCGACCCGATACCTCCAAACGAGCGCGCCTTCCGTGCCTTCCTGGCGAAATCGCAGGACTATCTGGACGTCCGCTACAGGGAGAGGGTCGCACCCCGCAGCGAGGTCAAGCTGAAGACCTACAACGACGTGGTCCACGGGATACTGACCATGCAGCTTCGCCTGTACAACGAGAGACTGAATCTCACATACTACTCCGAGGACATCCCCGCCGAGGCGGACCGCCTCTCGGAGCTCATAGCCTGGGCGGCCGAGGACCTCAGGGCGAAGAAGGTCATCAAGCCCGAGGGGCTTGGAAGGACCTCCAACATAGGCGATTATTCCTGATGCTGGCACTTTGTAATTCCCCCATCCGGGGGAGCGGTACGGATCCCCTGCGGCAATCTCAACATATAACTATCCAGACGGATATACGGTGGCGATAGTATGGCATACGGAGACAACGACAGGTCCCGCGACAGGCGCCCCCCGAGACAGCAGAGGGAGATGTTCGATGCAGTATGTGCGGACTGCGGTGCGGCCTGCAAGGTACCCTTCAAGCCCTCGGCCAATGGGAAGCCGGTCTACTGCAAGGATTGCTACAAGAAGTACGCTCCCGAGAAGAAGAGGGACAACAGGCGCTCCCTGTTCTGATTCCGTCGGCGGCGCTATCACCGCCGCGAAACCGTTTCCCGCTCACTGCGGTTCTTTTCAGATCGTCCGTTTCAGGCGATCCTCTTACCGCCGTTGGGTCCGACGCTCTCGTCGTACACGGAATCGACGGCGAACAGCCATACCGCGCCGGCGGTGAGACGGACCTTCGACAGCTCCTTGTTGAGCTTCTCGAGGACGGGACCGTTGTCCTGGCGTCCGAGGACGGTGGCGCGCACCTCGTAGGCGGTGGCGCCGTCGATCGCCTCGAGGGCCACCTTGTTGTTGACGTTCATGTTGTCCTTGGTCGTGGTCATCAGGACCTCTCCGACCGCGAGGGTGTTGTCGTCCACTACGAATGTGCTGCCGCAGACGATAGCGTGCGGCTGACCGTCGGAATCTGCCGTGACTAGGATCTTGGTCGTGTCGCGACGGCTGAACATGTCCTTTACTACTGCGGGCATTGCCATTGATATCGCCAGGCTGATGCCCTAATGGAGATAAAAAGTGTTGGTGGGTTTACTCGCCCTTGACCTTGCCGAACTTGTTGTACGCAATGAGAGCGACGATGAGAACGGCACCGGCGATCGCGAGATAGAGGAACTCCTCAAGATCAATCATGCAGGAGCATTGGACTTCCCCTATAATAAGGCTTGTGCCTTGCGCGGATGCCTGAGGGGGGTAATTTCTAGTGTACTGCTAATCATAGGCAAAATACGATATTCGAATCATTACGGATATACAATGATGGAATTCGTATCAATTCAACGATATACAGAGGTGAAGATGGGGGTACAGTCCTCACTTTTTTATACATATATGTGATTGCGGTTTTGAATGACCTACGATTTGGTAATCATCGGTGCTGGACCAGCTGGATTGACCGCCGGCATATACGCCAGGTCCAAGATGATGAACACACTGATCTTAGACGCTTACAAGGTCGGCGGCCAGCTTATAAGCCTCTACCCTGAGAAAGGTATCCACAACTATCCCGGCTTCGAGACGATCCAGGCAAGGAGGTTGTCGGACAAGTTGTACGCCCAGGCGGAGTCCATGGAATGCGACATCCACGAGGGCGAGAAGGTCATGGACATCATCTCCGTCGAGGGCGGATACACCATCAAGACGGACAAGGCCGAGTATCAGACGGTATCGGTGGTCATCGCCATCGGAATGGGAATGTTCAAGCCCAAGAAGATGGGGGCTCCCGGAGAGGACGAGTTCGAGGGCAAAGGCCTGACTTACGTCCTGCCCAAGAAGGAGGAGCTCGTCGCCAAGAAGGTCGTCATGTTCGGCGGAGGCAACAGCGCCATCGACATGGCATTGGTCTCGTGCACCGTCACGGACACCACGCTCGTCCACAGGAAGGACACCTTCAGGGCGGACGAGTCCACGGTCATGCAGCTCAGCAAGAGCCGCGTCAAGACCGAGATGAGCGCGACACTGGTCAGCGTCAACGGAAGCGACCACGTGGAATCCGTCACACTCAAGAGAGGGGACGGCACATTCGATGTGCCAGCGGACCTCGTCGTCATCAACATCGGTATCTCGTCGGACCTCGACGACCTCAAGGTTTGGGGCATCGACCTCACCGAGACCGGACTCGTCAAGGTGGATTCCGACATGAGGACCAACAGGCCCGGCATCTTCGCCTGCGGCGACGTCATCGACTACGAGGGCAAGTACAAGCAGATCATCACGGCATGCGGAGAGGCAGCCACGGCGATCAACAGCGCGTACAAGTTCGTCAAGAAGCCCTACTGGGCGTGACGTTTCAACGGATCATATATTTCTAAGGGGTTTGTCCTGCCGAAGGCAGGTTCATTCCGAGATCGCGCTGACGGGGCACTCGTCCACGCATGCGCCGCACTCGACGCACTTGTCGGCGTCGATGACCGCGATCTGGTCGATCGTGATCGCTCCCTGCGGGCATATCTCGGCACAGGAACCGCATCCCACACAATCGTCTGCATTGACTGTAGGCAATCTATACACCTCGCACCGTCAATCGGCGACGCGGATTAAAGTCTTGTTCCCTGAGAGGTTATGGGAAACCGGTGTCAGAAGGTTAAAGGGGTTGTGTAAGGGGTTTGGATCCCGAGGGATCCGCTTACTCGGAGATTGCTCCGGAGGGGCACTCGTCGACACAAGCGCCGCAGTCGACACACTTGGATGCGTCGATGACTGCGATGTCGTCAACGGTGATTGCGCTTTGGGGGCATGCATCTTCGCATGCACCGCATGCGACACACTCATCTGCGTTTACTGTAGGCATTTTGAAACCTCTGCCGATTCATCGGGACTACCCTATTTAATCGTAATTATGTGAGGGGACCCTAAAACACGGGAAGAGCGTCAAAACGGGGGTTTTGACCGTCTTCCGTGCATACGGGGGGAGGGGATTTCACCGTATCGGGGGTCGGATAAAACGGGATATATAGCCGATTCCCCCTCTGTTCTGCGATGACATGCTACTCCGGCAGGGTTTGGGACGGCGAGGGTTTCTCCGACGGTCACGTGATCGTCGAGGGCGGACGCGTAGTCTCCGTCGGCGACGGCATGCTTCATGATTCCGTACGTGTGGGATACATAATGCCCGGGCTGACCGACGGCCACACCCATATCGGCGATGCCGGACTGAGGCTCGACCGCAGGTACTCCCTGGAGGAGCTGGTGGCCCCGCCGGACGGTCTCAAGCACAGGTATCTGAGGGAGACTCCGCCGGAGAGGATAGAATCCGATATGAGGGATTACGCCCGCAGGCTCTCCGAGAGCGGCGTGTCCCGCTTCCTGGACTTCAGGGAGGGGGGTGTCGAAGGCGTCAGGATCATCCGCCGTGCCGCTCCGGATGCCGTGGTCCTCGGACGTCCCGTGTCGGAGGAGTTCGACCCCAACGAGATGGATGCGCTCCTCGATATCGCTGACGGCATAGGCATCTCGAGCATCAGCGACCTCCCCGGACCGTACGTCGACGCCATGGCCGACGCCGCCCACCGCCGCGGGAAGTTCGTCGCCGTCCACGTGAGCGAGAGGGTCCGCGAGGACTTCGGCAGGGTGCTCTCCCTGGAACCGGATCTGGTGGTGCACATGTGCGAGGCCACCGACTCCGACCTGAGGGCATGCGCCGATGCGGACATCCCCGCAGTGGTATGTGCCAGCTCCAACGTCTACTTCGGCAGGGTGCCCCCGCTGAGACGCATGTGCGACGCCGGAGTGAGCTTCTCCGTGGGCACCGACAACGCCATGCTCAGTCCCCCCGACATATTCGCCGAGGCACGTTTCATGTCCCGCATAGCCGAGGAGCAGGGATGTCCAGATTCCGCCGCGGTTCGCGCTTTGGTGGCAGGTGGCAATAAACTATTATTAAGGGGACGCGCGTTAAGGGGCAAGGAATGGGACGGATTGCCGGTCATAACGGGAGACGATATCCTGTCGGGCCCGACTGTCCGTCCGAACTGAGGAGACATCAACATGGCTTTCAAGAACATCCTGGTGCCGACTGACGGCAGCGAATACACCAAGGTAGCCATCGACAGGGCGGTCGAGCTCGCGAAAGCGGTCGGAGGTTCGATCACCGCTATCTACGTCATTGACCACACAGTGTTCGGCAACATCCCCATGGATTCGTCGGTCACTTCCGTCTACGACATGATGAACAAGGAGGGACACGAGGCGACCGCATACGTGAGGGACCTGTGCGCCAAGAACGGCATAGAGGCCAAGGAGCTCATCGTCGAGGGAGCACCCGTCAAGTCCATCGTGGCAGAGTCGCCCAACTTCGACATCATCGTCATGGGCACCCTCGGAAGGACCGGTTTCGCCAAGCTCATGATGGGCAGCGTCGCCGAGAGGGTCGTCAGATACGCCAAGTGCCCCGTCATGGTCGTGAGGGCAGTCTCCGAGGAGGAATCGCAATGAAGACAGTAGCAGACATAATGACAAGCATGCCTATCGTGGCAACCGTTCCCGGAAGCAGGAACGATGCCATCAACCTCATGGTCAGGAACAAGCTGACCGGAGTGCCCGTCGTCCGCGAGTCGGACGGCCAGCTCATGGGGATCGTCTCGAGGAGGGACGTCTTCAACAACATGAATGAGGAGCAGCTCTCCATGCTCATGAAGAAGAACCCCATCACCATCACTCCCGACAAGCCCATCTCCGAGGCCGCCAAGATCTTCTACGACCTCAGGATCCACAGGCTCCCCGTCGTCGAGAAGGGAAGGCTCGTCGGTATCGTCACGCCCACCGACCTCCTCAGGGAGATCAGGACCATGAAGACCAAGAAGACCGCCATCGATTCCATCAGGGCCGCGTGCGTCACCTGCTACAAGGACGACCCCCTGTCCTACGTCGTGGCGGCAATGAAGATCTCCAGCGTCACCGCGATGCCCGTCCTCAACGAGAGGGGGGTCATCATCGGTCTCATCACCGACCGTGACCTGTTCAACGACCAGACCATGGACGTCGACGACATGAAGAAGATGGGTCTCGACGACACCTGCAGCTCCCTCGCCGGATACAGGAACGTCCTGCCCCTGTTCTGCGTCGCCACCAAGGACGACATCTCCGATGTGGGAGAGGTCTCCAAGTACATGGTCAAGTCCCCCACCACCGTCTACAAGAAGACCACGCTCAACGAGGTCGCCAAACTCATGTACCACAACGACTTCGGCCAGATCCCGATCCACGGGGACAAGGACGAGCTCATCGGCATGATCTACGACGTCGATGTCCTCGCCGCCCTTCTGGAGGAGAACTGAATGGCAGACGTCGATCCGTCCGACCTTCTGGGTCTGTGCAAGAGAAGGGGTTTCATCTGGCCCTCCTTCGAGATCTACGGAGGAGTGGCGGGAATGTTCGACTACGGCCCTCTCGGTTGCGCCCTCAGGAACAACATCACCGATGTCTGGAGAGCGATCTACAAGGGAAGGGAGGGATTCGTCGAGATCGACTCCGAGACCGTCAACCCCAGGGAGGTCTTCAAGGCCTCCGGCCACGTCGACGAGTTCGCCGACCTTATCACCTACTGCACCAAGTGCCAGGCGCCCTTCAGGGCCGACCACCTGGTGAAGGAGTTCTACGACAACCCCGACGTCCTCTCCCCCGAGGAGCTGGACCAGGCGTTCGTGGACCACAACGTCAAGTGCCCCGAGTGCGGAGGGGACCTCGGGAAGGTGGAGGAGTTCAACCTGATGTTCAAGACCAACATCGGACCCGGCTCCGCCAGGATCGGATACCTCAGGCCCGAGACCGCGCAGGGTATCTTCGTCAACTTCAACAACCTCTACAGGTACAACAGGGAGAAGCTCCCCCTCGGTGTCATACAGACCGGACGCGGATACAGGAACGAGATCGCTCCCCGCCAGGGAATGATCCGCATGAGGGAGTTCAACATGATGGAGGTCGAGCTCTTCGTCGACCCCGAGGACAAGGACTGGCCCAGATTCCCGAAGATCGAGAACGAGACCATCACCCTGGTCCCCAACACCACCTGCGAGCCCGTCACCATGACCATCAAGGAAGCGGTGGACAAGGGCATCATCGCAAACCGCGTGCTGGCATATTTCGTGAACACCACCAAGCAGTTCCTCATCAGGCTCGGTATCGACCCCGCAAGGCTCAGGTTCAGGCAGCACCTCAAGGATGAGATGGCCCACTACGCCGCCGACTGCTGGGATGCTGAAGTTCTTCTCTCCTACGGATGGATGGAGATCACCGGTATCGCGGACCGCGGATGCTGGGACCTGTCCAGGCACGCCCAGTTCTCCGGAACGGAGCTCACCCACTTCAAGAAGTTTGACGAACCCGTCGAGGAGGAGGTCGACAAGGTCAAGGCCAACCACAAGCTCCTGGGACCCAGGTTCAAGGCCAAGGCCAAGGACATCGCCTCCGCCATCGAGTCCAAGACGCCCGCCGACATAAAGGACGGCAGGCTGGCCATAACCGTCGACGGAGAGGCCATGGAACTCGAGTCGGAGCTCTTCGAGGTCGTCCGCGTGAAGGAGAAGGTCGCGGGAAAGAGAGTGGTCCCCCACGTCATCGAGCCCTCCTGCGGACTCGACAGGATATTCTACTCCGTGCTGGAGCACGCCTACGACCGCGACGAGAAGGAAGGATACACCGTGCTCCACATCAAGCCCGAGGTCGCACCCATCAAGGTCGGGGTGTTCCCCCTGATGGAGAAGGACGGCCTGGACGATCTGGCGAGGGAGATCTACGAGAAGCTCCAGATGAGCGGCCTCAACTCCCTGTACGACGGCGCGGGCACCATCGGTAAGAGGTACGCCCGTATGGACGAGGTCGGGACCCCGTACTGCATAACCGTCGACTACGAGGCGCTGGAAGGGGAGACCAAGGGAACGGTCACCATCAGGGACCGCGACTCCAAGGCCCAGAAGCGCATCAGGATCGAGGACGCCGAGCAGGTCATCCGCTCGCTGATGGCCGGCGCGGAATTCTAAATTATTTAACCTTTTCTAGGAAAGGGGGTGCATACCCCCTTCCCGCTACGTTTTTCGTACTGCCGATATCGCGGATCCGGGAATCTGGCCGTCCGACAGCTCCTTTTTTCCTACCGAATGGTAGGGGTTTATATTGTCTGTCCCCGATATACCATACGAGGTGTTAAACTTGGGAATCAATGATCTGCAGGATCATAAGAAACTCGAAATCCTCCGTTCTCAAATCGAGGGTTTCAAGGTTTCCGACGTACTGAACACTGAATACCCGGTGCTTTCGCCGGAAGATCGCGTCAAGGACGCACTGGCCGCCATGAAGAAGAGCGGATTCCAGGACATCCCCGTCGTAGAGGACGGCGGATATATCGGAATGATGAGCTACGGGACGCTCCTCAAGAACAAGGGCGTCACAGGCGAGTCCAAGATCAAGGGACTCGTATCCGGAGTGCCCTCCCTGACAACGGAGGACACCATGATGACCGTCGCAGAGAAGATGGTCCAATCCAACAGCAGGCAGCTCCCGGTACTCGCAGGGAACGCCAAGAGGAAGATCGTGGGAGTCGTGTCGAGAGGGTCCATCGTGGACATCGTATCCAGGCTCAAGACGATCAACGAGATCAAGGTCTGGGAAATCATGACCAACCCCGTCGAGACCGTGAAGTCCACGGACACCCTCGACACCGCGCTCAACCTCATGAGGGCGCTGGACATCCGTACCGTGCCCGTCGTATCGGGAGACGGCGAGATCGAGGGAGTGCTGGGAATGAGCGAGATCATCGAGCACAACTGGAAGGGAGGGGAGCGCAGCCTCGCCGACTTCACCGACGTGAAGATCGAGGTGTCCTCGGTATGCACCGACGTGGCATACACGGTGAGCTGGGACAGCGACCTGGAGTCCGCTGCGGACCTGATGGTCCAGCACGGCATATCCACCGTTCCGGTCCTCGAGTCCGGAAAGGCGGTGGGAGTCGTCACCCAGTATGACATACTCGAAGTGGTATCCGCATGCAAGGAGCGCGACACGCTCTTCATCCAGCTCAGCGGACTGTCCGAGGACGACAAGGAGTTTACCGACGAGATCTACAAGGTCATCGAGAACGAGGTCGCCAAGGTCGCCAAGGTCGGCAGCCCCAGCTCGCTCACCGTGCACTACGCCAAGTACAAGGAGAGCGGGGACAGGCAGAAGTACAGCGTCAGCGCGAGGCTCGCCGTCGACAGCGAGGTGTTCACCGCCAAGGCCATCGAGTGGGATATCATCAAAGTGACCAAGGACCTCATGAGGAAGGTCTCCGACGCGGTCATGGACCGCAAGGACGAGAAGGACACCTACCGCAGAAGGAAGAGATGATCCAAAAGTGCCAGCATCCCGTTTTCCGACGGGATGCGGGCACCCGAAACTCTTAATCCGCGCCTGAGCGCGCGCATACGCCCAGGCAAAGTTATTTTTATCCTTTATAGATAGGGGAGGCCATGTCGCAATACGACTGTGCTTCCATCGAGAAACGCTGGCAGACCATGTGGAGGGAGGATGCGATCTACCGCTTCGACCCCAAGTCCGACAAGGAGGTCTACAGCATTGACAATCCGCCCAGATACACATCCGGTTCGCTCCACCTAGGACACGCCACCGGATACTCGCTCATCGACTTCGCCGCCCGTTACAGGAGGATGAGGGGATACAACGTCTTCTTCCCCCTCTGCTTCGACGTCAACGGTACCCCGATCGAGGTCAAGGTGGAGAAGAAGCACGGCATCAACAAGCTCGACACCCCGAGGAAGGAGTACAGGAGACTCTGCTCCGAGTACGCCAACGGGTTCATCGACGAGATGACGCACCACTACGAGATGCTCGGGGAGAGCATGGACCCCAGCATCTACTACCAGACCGACGCGCCCTACTACAGGAGGACCACGCAGATCGCGTTCTCCAAGCTGTTCAAGCAGGGCATGGTCTACAAGGCCAACTTCCCGGTCAACTGGTGCCCCAGCTGTATGACCGCCCTCGCCGACGCGGAGGTGGAGTACAGGGAGAACGTCAACAAGCTCAACTACATCAAGTTCATGATCGCCGGAGAGGACGGGTACGTGGAGGTCGCCACCACCAGGCCCGAGCTGCTCTGCACATGCAAGTGCGTCGCGGTCCACCCCGACGACAAGAGCAAGCAGCACCTCATCGGCAAGGAGCTCATCACCCCGCTGTACGGGAGGCACGTCAAGGTCATCGCCGACCCCAAGGTCCAGATGGACTACGGTACCGGCAACGTGATGATCTGTACCATCGGCGACAAGGACGACCTCGAGTGGGTCATGAAGTACCACCTCGAGATGGAGAAGGGAATAGACGAGTTCGGAAAGATGACCGAACTGGCAGGTAAGTACGCTGGCATGACCGTATTGGAAGCACGCGAGGCAGCCATCGAGGACCTGAAGGCACAGGGCATCCTGATCAAGCAGGAGGACAACCCGCAGAACGTCTCCATATGCTGGAGGTGCCACTCCCCCGTCGAGTTCCTGCAGGTCCCCCAGTGGTTCCTGAAGACCACGTCCCTCAAGGAGCAGATCCTGAAGAGGGCCGACGAGATCAACTGGTACCCCGAGTTCATGAAGATCAGGCTCCAGGACTGGACCAACTCCCTGGCATGGGACTGGGTCCTGAGCAGGCAGCGCATATTCGCCACCCCCGTCCCCGTATGGGAGTGCGAGAAGTGCGGACACGCAGTGTGTGCCACGGAGGAGATGTGCTACTGCGACCCCACCGAGGACGCGCCCCCGGTGGACAAGTGCCCCGAGTGCGGCGGAAAGCTGATCGGATGCACCGACGTCTTCGACACGTGGATGGATTCCTCCGGTTCCGCATTGTACAACACCTTCTGGGAGAGGGATCCCGAGCTCCACAAGAAGCTCTTCCCCATGTCCATGAGGCCCCAGTCACACGACATCATCAGGACCTGGGCGTTCTACACCATCCTGAGGTCGGAGCAGATCGAGCACTGCAGGCCCTGGAACGACATCATGATCCACGGGTTCATCATGGCCCCCGACGGGACCCCGATGCACTCCTCGATCGGTAACGTCATCGACCCCATCCCGATCATCGAGAACTACGGCGCGGATGCCCTCAGGTACTACGCCGCCACATGTTCCCTCGGTATCGACCACGCCTTCAGGGAGAAGGACGTCATCAGGGGGAAGAAGCTCTCCATCAAGGTGTTCAACATCGGACAGTTCGTCGGAAGGTACTTCAAGGACGTCCCCAAGACATGCGACTCCCTGAGGACCGCCGACAGGTGGATCATCAGCAAGTTCTCCAAGACCGTCAAGGCCGTCACCGACAGCTTCGAAGTATACCAGTTCGACAAGGCCATGAGGGATGTGGAATCGTTCATATGGCACGACTTCGCCGACAACTACGTGGAGATGGTCAAGGCCAGGAACGACGACGCAGCGAAGTACACCCTGTACAACGTGTTCCTCGGAGCAATCAAGATGCTGGCGCCCTTCCAGCCCCACATCACCGAGGACATCTACCAGGAGCACTTCAAGGCAATCGACGGATGCAAGAGCATCCACCTCACCTCCTGGCCCGAGCCCATGTTCGTGGACGAGGACGCCGAGGCCGCCGGAGAGGTCCTGAAGGACGCCCTTGCAGCGATACGCGCCTGGAAGTCCGAGAACAAGGTCCCCCTGAACGGGGAGCTGGCGATGATCGAGTTCGTCGGAGCCGATGCCAAGGCGCTGGAGCAGTCCAAGACCGATATCGTCGAGACCACCAAGGCCAGAGAGGTCAGGATCGTCCCCGAGGCCAAGCTCGAGGAGCAGGTCGTCGCCATCAAGCCGGTGCACGCCAAGCTCGGACCGACCTTCAAGGGACAGGCCAAGGCCATCGTGTCCGCTGTCGCGGCGATGCCTTTGGAAGAGGTCGCGAAGCAGCTCGCGTCCGGTGCGGTCGAGGTCCCCGTCAACGGAGAGAAGGTCTCCGTCGGTGCGGAGTTCTTCGAGGCCGAGAAGCGCCTCATGCTCGACGGCAAAGCGGTCGAGACCGTTCAGATCGGTACCATACTGGCACTTATCGAACAGTGAAACCCCGGGGGCCATCCCCCGGTACTTCCGTCCGCCCGCGCGGACGTCTTTTCCATGAGATAAATAAAATATTGTCAACACGATTACACGGCATCGCCGGGCCGGCGTGAGGTCGGAAAATGGAGGAGGAGACCCTCATCACCATAATGGCGGTGCTGATCGTTCTGGCATCGTTCACATCCATCTTACTGAGTAAGATCAAGCTCCCTTCCCTCATAGGATTCCTCGTCGCGGGCATAATCATCGCGAACTACATCGACCTCCCGGAGGGTACCGAGGGCGTCGTGTCCATATTCTCCAACCTGGGATTGATCATGCTGATGTTCGCCATCGGTATGGAGATCGATCTGGCCAAGCTGAAGACGCAGGGAAAGTTCGCGGTATCCATAGCGATCATACAGATCCCGGCCATGCTGTTCGCGGGCATCATAGCGGGCTCAGCCCTGGGATACAGCACCGTCCAGTCCATCACGTTCGGTGCCATCCTGTCGGGAGCGAGCACCGCTGTCGTCCTCGCAGTGCTGAAGACGAACAACGTCCTCGACCAGGGGAAGATGGACATCCTGATCCTCGTGATGGTCATCGAGGACATCAGCCAGGTCATAATGATCTCGGTGCTCACGCCTATGATGAAGGGCGAGGAGATGAGCACGGATGCCCTGATAGTCCTGATCATAAGCATCGTGGTCTTCATGGTGCTGTGCTTCACATTGGGGCTGAAGATCGTTCCGCGCATCATAGACTGGGTCTATGAGCGCAGCAACGACGAGCTCATCTCGCTCATGTGCATGGGCCTGCTGTTCGTCTTCGCTCTCCTCGCCAACACAATCGGTCTCTCGGTCGCGATCGGTGCCTTCCTCACAGGAGTGATGGTGGGCATGTCGCGTCCGAAGCATGTGGTGGAGCATTTCGTGGAACCGCTGAAGACGCTGTTCATGGCCATGTTCTTCATATCCGTGGGGATGGAGGTCTCCGTCGAGAGCCTCAGCGAGAACATCCCCACGATCCTGCTGTTCTACGGAATATTCGCGCTGTGCATGTTCGTCGCGGTGAACATCGGATACTGGGTGGCCAACGGGGACTCCCGCAGCGGATGGATCTCCGCCATGTCCATGTGCACCATGGGCGAGTTCGCGTTCATCATCTCGAAGCAGGCGCTGGACTACCACGTGTTCGACCAGTCCTTCTATTCGTCCGTGATCGGTGCCGCCATCGTGTCCATGGTGATGCTCTCCGTCCTCGTAAGGACGTCCGAGCGTACGTACACGGCGGTGGTAGGTCATTGTCCGCGCCCTATCGCCAGGGTGACCGGATTCCTGACCAAGCAGAGGGACATGTTGTACCACGGTCTTGCGGTGGCGTCCTACAGGTCCAAGGAGAACTTCTCCAAGGGACTTACCAACTCGGCCTTCCTCCTCGGGCTCATCGCCCTGATAGAGGTTGCATTCTTCCTGCTCTACGACCCGCTCAGCGCATGGCTCACCAACAACTACGGGATGGACGAGTTCTTCTGGAGGATCGTGATCCTGTTCGTGAACATCATCGTCCTGCTGGAGCCCTGCAGGAGATTCGCCAAGTTCATGCGTATCGTCGCGTACTTCATCGAGAGCGGAAGGGAGCACCTCAAGAGGAACGGGCAGTACGTCAGCGAGCCCAGGGTCTACGAGTACTTCAGCACGCTGCTGATCGGTGCCGGCATCACCATCGTCATTGTCATAGTCGTGCCCAACGGCATAAGCAGCCTCCTGCACGTGGTCGTGCTGTTGGCCGCGCTGATGCTGATGATGCTCATACAGTACCTCAAGTTCAGGAAGGCCGACAGGGCCGCCAAACTTGAGGCGGAGGCCGCTGCGGCAAAAGAGCCAGCTGCAGAAGATGGGGCAGAGCAAGGGACCGGGGACGAAGGGAAGGAATGATTCTTCCGTTCAGTTCCTGAGTTTCACGAATGCGAAGCGCGTCATGTTCTCCTTCTGATCCTCGACGTTCTCGTTCGCGAGGAAGAGTCCGTAATGCTCTCCAGCATCCCTGCGGCACAATGCGGCGGAACCCTCCGGAAGTTCCCCTTTGGCGAGCATCTCCGCGGCGTAGGCGGTATCCTCGCATTCGGCGAACACGGCGAAGGGATACAGCCTGGTGAGCGTACGGGTTGACTGAAGCAGGGCCTGTATGTGCGACACGATCCTTTTGATCTCATCCCCCTCGTGCCTCACGAAGACGCAGTGGTGGATGGGGAGCCACGTCCAGTCGAGGAACTCCACGTCCCTCAGCTTCAGGGCGTCCTCGGTCTCCGCCACCTTCCCGGCTATGCGGTTCTCCACCGCCAGCACTCCGTAGTCTATCGAACCGTCGCAGAGGGCGCGCATGGTGCCCTCGGCGGTCATGAGCGGGACGTATTCAGGGTCAGGGATGTGCATCCTGTCGGCGAACTCCTTCGCGACGGCCGCGCTGTTGGAGAACGGGATCCCCATGTAGCCTATCCTTGCCCTGACCATGTGCCAGACATCGGGAGGTGGTTAAAAAATATGTCGAGGCCCGGTTCAAGCGTATCGTCCGGGCCTTGGCCGGCGGGTGTCCCCGCCGGAAGGTTCATTCCTGGATGACCTTGACCTGGATGTGCTTGCCCTTGTGCTTGCACTTGGGCATGTCCATGGTCATCCTGTTGGCGAAGTCCCTGTGGACCTCTACGACGGAGGAATCGGGCCCGATCTGGATCTTTCCGATGGCAGCGTCCCTGACCCTTCCGTTGCGGATGATGAAGTCGGCGAGGGAAACCTTGCCGTAACCGTCGTTCTTTCCGAGATTGATCTCGAACCTGACCATTCCGAAGGGGTCGGAGATCTGGTCGTAGTCGATGACCTTCTTGACGGTGTCCTTCATCCCCTCCTCCTCGGGGACCTCCAGCTTCTCGATGAGCATGTCGGTCCTCCTCTGGAACTCGGTGACGAGGTGCTCCTCCTCGGACGTGACGAAGGATACGGCCTTACCCTCCTTGCCAGCGCGTCCGGTCCTTCCGATCCTGTGGATGTAGGTGTCGACATCCTCGGGCATGTCGTAGTTGATCACGTAACTTATGTCCTCGATGTCGAGACCCCTCGCCGCGACGTCGGTGGCGATGAGGACGTCGATCCTGTCCTCTTTCAGATCCCTGATGACCCTCTCCCTCTTCTGCTGGGGGAGGTCCCCGTGGATCGCCTCCACCTTGTACTTGTACTTCAGCAGCCTCTCCTCGAGGAGGTCGACCATCTTGATGGTCTGGCAGAAGATGATGGCCTTGGGCTTGTCTATGTCGAGGATACGGCACAGCGCCCAGGTCTTGTTCCTGCGTCCGACGGGGATGTAGTACTGTTTCGTGAGATCGAGGACGATCTCGTCCTGGGAGACGGTGATCTCCTTGGCGTCGCGG
>JAEEGH010003479.1_pt1 | contig 41327 bp, 35 predicted proteins | sample 9134181 | NCBI WGS metagenome assembly JAEEGH01 (sample SAMN16246544, study PRJNA631951) | gut metagenome | biome: gut microbiome; feature: rumen; material: DP-attached | host: Bos | place: Iran: Karaj | collected 2018-10 | reverse complement strand
GATGAAAGTGGAAGATGACTTAAAGAATAAGAGAAACAAAAACTGGATTATTTATCCAGAAGGTACTAGAAACCGCGACCCAATGAAAAACGTTAAGGAATTCCATCATGGTACATTCCGTCCAGCGGTTAAGGCTAATGTTCCAATTATTCCTGTTGCCACATATGGTACATTCCGCGTCTTAAAGAGAAAACCCGCATTAAAGAAATATCCAATCTTTATTAAATTCTTAGATCCAATCTATCCAGAACAATATAAAGATATGAAAACACAAGAAATCGCCAAGCTGTGCGAAGAAAAAATTGAACAAGCAATCTCCTTTGATTTAAGAAAGAAAGATCACTTAGAGATGGCCAAAATCGTTAAAGATTATAGATTCAACAAAATATTCTAAATAAGTAAGGATGCTTAAAAGCATCTTTTCTTTTTTATTGCATGAAAAAAGGCTGGACCGAAGTCCAACCTTATTTTTAGTTTTGTTTTAGCGATTATTCGCCAGCGCCTGCAACTGTAATCATATTGCCTGCAATAGCAGTAGCGACTAAACCGAAGCCAACATTTAATGTCTTTTCTTTAAATGAAACTTTGATGAATTCGTATGTGCTTGCGTTCCAGTAACCTGCACCGAATGCAGCGTGGCTTGCTTCAACGAATCCGGCTGCTGTTAATTGAGCAACGAATAATGCGACATCTTCTTGTGTTAAATCGCGGCTGTAGTTAATGCTTGCGACGAAGAATGGTGTGTAACCCCAAGATTTATCGAAATCATTGTATGTGTTATCTAAGAATCCGAATGAAACTGGAGCTAATTCGCCTAAATCGAAGCTTGTAACTGAGGAAGCTGCTGTTGGGAAGTATGTAGCATTTGCGCCATTCCAACCAGCGTATTCGCCATTGATCATAGCGAGCATTTGAGCAGAGCTTGTTGGTTTTAAGGAAACAGCACTTGCCATTGCGCCACGGAGAATCATAACATCAAGGAATAATGTACCTTCTTCTGTTACTGATAAATCAGCAATGAATTCGCCTGTTGTGGCGTTCCATAAACCTTGGATTCCGAAGCTGGATTGATATGCTTCAGCAAATCCTGCACCTACAGCAGCGGCATATGCTTCTGCTAAAGCGTTGATTTGTTCTTCTGTAGCTTCTTCAACGAAACTGATTTCGAATTGATATTCGAATGCAGCAACTTGATATTTGTTGTAGTAGTACATTTCGTTCTTCCAGCTGAAGTTAACGTTTTCGATTAATTCGCTAGAAGCGGCTGGTAAAGCTGTTGTGAATGAGCTTTGTAATAATTCAGAAACTCTCATATTGTATGCAGCACTTGCTAATGCAACTGTTGCAAAGTCTTCATCAACAACAATTCTTGGAGCTGTGTAGTAAAGTTGTGCACTAGATTCGTATGCCATTAAGAGGAATTCTTCGACGACGACATCAGATTCAGATCTTGCAAAGACATAAATGCCTTGTTCGACTGTACTGCTTACGAATCCGAGACCTTCTAATTTTTCAAAGAGAGCATTGAGGTAGCCATCACCATCAGCAACTTTATAGTTAACTGTGATCTTGACTGTACCACATTTTTCTGGATTGGAGACGACGACTAAGACGTCTTTGTAATCATCTGTCCAGTAATCTCTTGGGTTATCTGCATACATTGAATCATCGATTAAGTATGAGAATGGAGCATTAAGTGGATCGTTTTCATCAGCACCGGATAAATCAGCAACTGGAGCATTGTATAATGGTTCAATTGTGGATTTAACTTCTGCCCATGTGGAGTAGATTTCTGGGATATCGGCATCTGCTGCTTTCTTAGCATATTTGCCCCACCAGTTTTCAAATAAGAGACCCATACCACCTTTGGATGTGTCCCATCTTGTGATGGCCATCATATCAATGAAGTCACCAGCATTGACACCGCTGAAGAATGTGTTTGCTTTTGTAACCATTTCTTCATCAAGGCCGGCTGGAATTGTGACATTGACTAATGAGTAGTTATCGAGGTCTTCGACATCAAGGTTTTCACCTGGGAAGACGACTTGGAATGATGCTTCGCTAGAAGTGGAGACTTCGCCTGGTTTAGAAGCGATTTGGAAGATACCTTCAACTAAGGTACCGTTCATTTTACGTGTCATGTATTCGTCATAGTAATCACGGACGAATAATTTTGGACCCCAATAGCCTGCGGAATAGGCACCGTCATCATCGATACGGTCGCCTGTTTGAGGATCATATTGAGCTTCGGCATTAATTTCTAATGCGGCTTCTTGGAGGACTGGACGTCCATTGACATTTACGAATCTACCTTTGACATCAACATTTGCGTATCTACCTTTGGTTTCGCCTTGCCAATTTGGTTTTTCTGGTAATTCAACTTCAAAACCTTTTAAATTACGAATGTCAGCACCTTCAACATAAGGAACACCGACGACGTATGTATTACCGTAACTACCATACACACAGATGGATTCTAAAGAAACTAATTTACCTTCGTTTACGAATGTACCGTCACTGTTAAGTTCGAACATTTCGGCGACAGATAAATCTAATACTTCTTCTTCTTTTTCTTTTGGTGTTGGGTCGCATGCACCGACGGCTAATGCGACTGACGATAAAGCTAGAATTTTAACTAGATTTTTCTTCATATTTTTCTCCTTTCGAAAAAATTTATAGCTTGCTAAAAGATTATTACTATTCTAAAAGTAATACAAGCATTTTTTTCATTTTCTCTAGATGAGATAAATATATATTTAATTAAATTTTGTGTCTTAAACCTTTTGGAAAATGGTTCTTCAAAATGCGTCCATCAGACTTAGCCAAGTCCACATTTTTACCATCAAAAGTAAGGAGATAGATACCTTTAGGAAGAGCGACATTTAAAGTCTCCCCATTAAAGTATTTTTGTAGTTCATTACTTTGTAATGAATAGGTTTTATCAAAATTATCTATATAATGTGCGTAGTGGTAATCGTACTTAATTTCACCTTTGATATCCTCACCGATTTTGACACCTAATCTGATGACATTAAAGTATTTAAAACTATAAGGATAATTGAGACCAAAAATGTAGTCTCCAAAACGGTAAATATTTGTTAAAGAAAATTTTTTATTTTTTAGTTCAATTACTTCTTTATTTTCCTTTTTTACTGAATTACCTGGTTTTCTAATTAAGCAAATATAGTGGCCTTCACCAGGGAAAATTGAAGGTAAAAGATGGATGCCGAAAGGCTTCTTTTTATTTATATAGAAGAGAGGATTACCATCTATTTTTATAATCCCTGCATCTGTGTTTTTGAGTAAATATTCAATAACATCCTCATCTTCTTCTTGAGAAAAAGAGCATGTGGAATAGGAAATCACGCCACCAGGTTTGAGCATAGAGTAGGCATACATTATTAATTCTTTTTGTGTTTCAGCAAATTTAAGAACTTTGTTATATGACCAGTCTTGTTCCATTTTGTCTTCTTTTCTAAACATGCCAGAACCAGAACACGGTGCATCTAAAATGATCTTATCGAATGTATTTAAGTGTTTATTATAGATTAACGATAAATCGTTATTAGTAACGACAACGTTACCGATACCTAAGCGTTCAATGTTTTCAACAATCGAAAATGTTCTTGGTTTAGATAAGTCGTTAGAGATAATTAAACCTTTGTCCTTCATTAAAAATGAAGATTGGATGGATTTGCCTCCAGGTGCTGCGCACATATCGAGGACTAAATCATTTTCTTCGGCATTTAATAAATAGGCTGGTACCATCGCGGATGGTTCTTGAAGATAGAAACAGCCTAATGTGTGATAGACACTTTTACCTAAATTATATAATTCCTTTTTATAAATATACGCGTGGGCGACTATAGGATGCTTAATGACATCAGGAAATAGTTTAAGGAATTCTTCATCGCTCATTTTCTTTGGATTTAATAAGACAGCATGAAGAGATTCATCTTCTAAAGAAGTCATTAATTTATCAATTTCTTCATTAGATAAATATGATTTGAGATGTTCGCTAAATTCCATACAAGTATATTAATACATTTCTTATAGAAATTGTATGCAAATTACCGATTATAATGTGCTAATATATTAGCGAGGTATTTTTATATGAGAATGGTAGATCTTATAATCAAAAAACGTGATGGTCATGAATTAAGTGATGAAGAAATTACATTTTGGATTGATGGCTATGTAAAAGGTGAAATTCCAGATTACCAATCTAGCGCAATGCAAATGGCGATTTTATTTAGAGGTATGAATAACCGTGAAATCGCAACATTAACCGATAGAATGGAACATTCTGGTGAAGTCTTAGACTTATCCCATTTAAAAGGTGTTAAGGTTGATAAACACTCTACAGGTGGCGTTGGTGACAAGACATCCTTGGTCCTTGGACCAATGGTTGCTGCTTGTGGCGCAACATTAGCCAAAATGAGTGGTCGTGGTTTAGGCCACACAGGTGGTACACTTGATAAGCTCGAATCTATCCCAGGTGTCACAATTGCTATTGAAGGTGATAGATTTGCCAAACAAGTTAACTCTATTGGCTGCGCAATCGTTGGTCAAACAGGTTCCTTAGTTCCTGCTGACAAGAAGATGTATGCCTTAAGAGATGTTACCGGAACAGTTGAATCCATCCCACTTATTGCAGCGAGCGTTATGTCTAAGAAACTCGCTAGTGGATCCGATGCGATTTTATTAGATGTCACCGTAGGTGAAGGTGCCTTCATGAAGAACATGGATGATGCTAGAACGTTAGCACACATCATGGTCGACATCGGCAATAGATTAGGAAGAAATACCAAAGCTGTATTATCAGATATGAGTGAACCTTTAGGCTTAGCCGTTGGTAACGCACTCGAAGTTAAAGAAGCAATCGCTGCATTACATGGCAAAGGTCCAGAAGATTTAATGGAATTATGCTATACCGCAGGTTCAATTATGCTCGTTCAAGCGAACTGCGCAAAAGACTTAGAAGATGGTAGAAAGAAACTCCATGAAGCCATCGAATCAGGCGCGGCATTTGAGAAATTCGTCAAGATGATCGAAGCGCAAGGTGGAGATATTTCTTATATCCTACATCCTGAGAAGTTCGTCGTGGCGAAAAACCTCATTGAAATCCGCTCCGAACAAGAGGGTTATGTGAAGAGTTTAGATGCCCTTGATATCGGTATTGCTAGTATGCAACTCGGCGGTGGTAGAGAAACACTTGAAGACGTTATCGACATGTCCGCAGGTATCATGCTCAATAAGAAGATTGGTGATTATGTGAAGAAAGGTGAACTCCTCTGCACATTACACACCAATAAGAGCGAAAAAGAATATGCTCCAATTATCGAAGATGTGAAGAAAGCTTACGTCATCGTTAAAGAAAAAGTTGAAGCACGTCCAGTTATTAGAGAAATCATCGAAAAATAATTGCATATAAAGTGAAGGCCTCCTCGTGAGGTCTTTTCTTTTGTAATGCAAATAATATATAGGGCCTTAATCTTGATTAAAGATGCAAATATAGATATTATTATGCTATGCAAAAACCATTAGCAGACATCCTTAGACCAGAAACCTTAGATGATATGGTGGGACAATCCCATTTATTAGCCAAAGGTAGCACATTTAGAAAGGTGATCGACTCCGGTCATATTTCTAACATGATCTTTTACGGTCCTCCAGGAATTGGCAAAACCACAATGGCAAATATCATCGCTAAAAAAGCGAATATGAGTCTCTATAAGTTAAATGGAACCACAGCAAACACTGATGATATTAAAAAGATCATTGGTGAAGTGAATGGCTTATTTAATACAAATGGTATTTTGTTATATTTGGATGAAATCCAATATCTTAATAAGAAACAACAACAATCATTATTAGAATTCGTGGAAAATGGTGATATTACACTTATTGCATCCACAACCGAAAATCCATATTTTTATATCTATCCAGCACTTCTTTCTCGTTGCACTGTTTTTGAGTTCAAAGCGATTGAGAAATCTGAGATTGAAAAAGGACTTACTAGAGCCGCGAAGAAGTTAGATGTTTCTTTAGAAAAAGAAGCACTTTCCTTATTAGCGTTATCCACGAATGGAGATATGAGAAAAGGACTCAATAATTTAGAGTTCCTCGCTAACTCTTTAACAAAGAACAATAAGATTACCAAAAAGATGGTGGAATCATTCATTGATAAAGCCAATATTTCCTATGATAGAAGTGAAGATAAACACTTCGATAACTTATCCGCTTTAATGAAGTCATTAAGAGGCAGTGATCCAGATGCTGCAGTCTTCTATTTAGCAAAGATGTTAGAAGCCGGAGATTTAATCGCTGCCTGCCGTAGACTTCTTTGCTCCGCAAGCGAAGATGTTGGTATGGCTTATCCAAGTATCATTCCAATTGTCAAAGCGTGCGTAGATAGTGCGCTTCAATTAGGTATGCCTGAAGCAAGACTTCCTTTAGCGAATGCCGCAATTTTAATTGCGACCGCACCAAAGAGTAATTCTGGTGTTATCGCCATTGATACAGCGATTAGTGATATCCATCAAGGCAAGGGAATTAACGTTCCTAGAACATTACAAAATACCCATTATGATGGTGAAGATGCTAAGGTCAAAGGACAAAACTATAAGTATCCTCATAACTATTCACATCACTGGGTTAAACAACAATACTTACCAGATGATATTAAAGATAGTAAATATTATATTTACCAAGATAATAAATTCGAACAAACACTCAAAGAATATTGGGACAAGGTTAAGAAATAATGAGAGTCGTTTTAACAACTGTTTTAGAAGCTAAAGTAGAGATCAATAAGAAAGTCGTCGGTGCAATTAGCCGTGGCTATCTTTTACTCGTTGGTTTTACTGATGGCGACAATAAAGAAACCGTCGATAAGATGATTGATAAAATTCTCTCTTTAAGAGCGTTCCCAGATGAACACGGAAATATCAATATTTCCCTTCAAGACGTGAATGGATCCATTCTTTCGGTGAGCCAATTTACTTTATATGCGAACACCGCGAAAGGCAGACGTCCATCATTCGTGGATGCGTTACGTCCAGGTGAAGCTGAACCACTTTATGACTACTTCAATCAACAGTTAGAACTAAAGCACGGCAAGGTCTCCACAGGTGTGTTCGGAGCGGATATGCAAGTCAGTTCAATTAACGATGGCCCGTTTACCCTACTACTTGATAGCAAGGAGATGTTCTAATGAAGGTACTATTAGGTCTTTCTGGTGGTGTTGATAGCGCAGTTGCAGCCTATCTTTTAAAGAAACAAGGACATGATGTTTCTGGCTGTTTTATGCGTAACTGGGATGCTTTAGCTAATGGCGACTATTTAGGCAACCCCACAATCAATAACAATCAATGTCCACAAGAAAAAGACTATGATGATGCCGTCTTAGTGGCCAAAATGCTCGATATTCCATTGTTAAGAATCGATTTCGTTAAAGAATACTGGGACGATGTCTTCTCGTATTTAATTAGAGAATATGAAGCTGGTAGAACTCCAAATCCAGACATTTTCTGCAATAAATACATTAAATTTGATGCATTCTTAAAGTTTGCTAAAGAAAAAGGTTTTGACGCGATCGCTATGGGTCATTATGCAAAGCGTATTGATAAAGATGGCAAAGCCTATCTCTGCAAGTCATTTGATAAGAATAAGGATCAAACATACTTCTTAAGTCAAATTAACCAGGAGCAAGTCTCTTTCTGCTTATTCCCATTAGGTGATATCGATAAACCAGAAGTGAGAAGAATCGCTCATGAACTCAATCTTCAATCCGTTATGGATAAGAAAGATAGTACAGGTATCTGTTTTATCGGTGAAAGAAACTTCCGTGAATTCTTAAAGAATTACATACCTGCACAAAAGGGCGATATTGTTGATATCGAAACTGGTAGAGTTATCGGCCGTCATGATGGCGCAATGTATTACACAATCGGTCAAAGAAAAGGCTTAGGCATTGGCGGTATCCACGGTGAAGTCGCAAAAGGTTGGTTCATTGTTAAGAAAGATGTAAAGAAAAACATCCTTTACGCCGCAAGCGGAGAAGAAAGCGAATACTTACTTAGTGATAGATGCACAGTGAAGTTATTGAATTTCATAACTGATGTTCCAAAAGAAGGACAACACATCAACGCGAAGTTTAGATATAGACAACAAGATAATGGTGTAACCATTCACTTCAAAGGTGAAGATGAAATCGAACTCATCTTTGATGAACCTTACAAAGCGGTCACACCTGGACAAGCAGCCGTGTTATACGATGGTGATATTTGTCTCGGTGGTGGTCTAATTGACCACACTTACTTCAAAGGTAAGCAAACTGACTAAAATTCAATAATTTGACATTTATATAAAATTTCCTCGTATCAATCGAGGATTTTTTATTAAAATAAAAGAGAATAATATCTACTTAAGGAGATTTTTATGGCAGAAAAAGCAAAAAAACCAAAGTTTACCTTTAAAGAATTACCTGTTTATTGCAAAATTTTGAGAATTGTTGCCGCGGTCCTTATGGTCTTTGGCGCCCTCTCACTCATTCCTGCACTGATCATTTGTATGGAAAATCCAGCTGGATGGGGATTATATTTCATTTCTTTGAGTTTTTTAATTCCAGCCTGTGTTGTGGCCATTGTTGAGTTCGTTCTCGAAAAGAAATGGAGTGAAAGAAAGATGGCGGATGGCGGACAACCTCAACAAGTTGAGGAAAAGAAAGCTGAAGGGCCAAAAGCAGAAGCGCCAAAACAACAAGATGGTGGATGGGAATGTCCAAATTGTGGCGCACACAATGAAGGCAAATTCTGTTCTTCCTGTGGTGCTCAAAGACCTGAAGCAAAAGCGGAAGAAGTTAAACCAGTTGCTGAAAAAGAGGAAACACCTTTTGTTAGTGAACCTGTTAAAGAAGAACAACCTGTTAAAGCAGAATCTAATGAACAGACAGGTAAAAAAGAGTTTTTCCCTAAATTCTTAAAATGGCTCATCCCATTAGTGTGTTTTGCCTTTATGGGTCTTTTATTTTTCATCGGCGAAGTTGTTAATGTCATTAGAGGCATTGAAAATATTGTTGACTATGTTGATATTGCTGGCGAAAACTTCAAGTTCACTTTTATTCTTGATGATATCAATATTTTCTTCCCATATTTATTTATTTCATTAGTTTGTGTTGCTTTAGCAATTATTGCTTTAGTGAAGATGAAAAAGCCAGAAGGCATTGTAAAATTAAATTCTTTATTCTTATTAGGTTTGTACATTGCTGAAGTCTTATACATCATTGTCATATTCATTTACATTGCATTAATCAATGAAGCATATGGTGGCGAAATCGACTTTAGACCTAATGGCACAATTATTGCCATCTTTGTTCTCAGTCTCCTTGGTATACCAATGTGTATTGCAACATTCATCTTAGGTATCAAGCCTGCCGGTTTAGTGTTTAAGATTGCTAATGCAGTCACATATGGTTGGTTCTTTGTGATTTGTATTGTTGCATTATGTAATAATGGTTGCGACTTATTATTCTATAGAGAAGGCACAGTATTCGCTGTATTCCCATTGATATTCTCAATGGTCTTAGCGGCTTATCCATTCTTTATTAACGTTGAACCAAACGCCAAAAAATAAAGCTTTATAAATGATGAAATACTCCTAGGCAGTGCTTAGGAGTTTTTTATTGCTTTTATTTTGCGTATGTGCCTATAATGGACGCACAAATAATATTGATTGCATCGAACAATTATGAAAAAGATATACGATACTCTTAATAGTAAATTAGTTAAGATAATTGTCACGTCTTTATTAGCCGTGTTAATAGGTGTTTCACTCGTTTCTTACTTTGTTGGTTTTAAAGTATATGGGAGCACTAATTTACAAGAAAACTATGGCTATCCTATAACTGCTACTTTTTTAGGTTTTGGTTCAATAGAAAATGCCACTGAAGGCTGGACATTAGTTCCTAGTTTTGTAAATTTTGAGTTTTCGATTATCATTTCAATTCTATTCGTATTATCGTTCCTAAATTTATTTATTAATGGTTTTGATAGAAAAGGCGATTTCCGTTTCTTTTTTTCATTCGGTATGTTCATTCATTTGATAGCTATTATTTGCACCCGAGTTGGAAACACAGAATATATCTTATTTTTCATTATTGCTTTAGCAGTTTTTACTTTATTAACTGCTTTTTATGGTCTTATGTATGCTACTGGTTTCGATAAAGAAAAGCCAAACATATTAAGAGTTCTAATTAATTGTCTATCGTTTTGGATAACATGGTTTAACATTTTATTTACAGACCTTCTTCTTTATTGCTTCTCCGGAATATCATTTGATGCATTCTTATTCTTCTTTTTCCTATTTGTCATTTGTGGTCCTATTTCAGCTATTCAAGCTCCTTTCTATGTTGGTTTAGCTTTTTCAAATTGTTTTGCTATAGGTGGAATGCTCTATATCGTTTTTCTATTCGCAATCTTTATTTATTGGATAGTTTCTTTAAACGAAAGAAAAAGAGCTAAAACAAATAAACAATAGTTTTTATCTAAAATATGTGATATTTTATACTCCGTAAGCAAGAAGAGAAGCCTATTGAAGACTTAAAGCGAGCGTCGGATGGTGTGAAGGACGCAAGGGATAAATAGGTGGGCCACTTCTGAAGAATATGGCTAATCCCCATCGTTAACTGCGCAAAGTTATAAATAAGTGCATCCGCAATAGCGGGTGAAAAAGGATGGTACCGCGGTAAATTATCGTTCCTTAAAAGGAACGTTTTCTTATATTTGGAGGAATTTTTATGAAAAAAATGACATCAAGTGAAATTAGACAAATGTGGTTAGACTTCTTTAAAAGCAAAGGTCACCATGTTGAACCAGGTAGTTCTTTAATTCCAAAGAACGACCCAACTTTGTTATGGATCAACGCAGGGGTTGCCGCTTTAAAGAAATACTTTGATGGAACGGAAATACCTCCATCTAGAAGAATTACTAACGCACAAAAATCCATTAGAACAAATGATATTGAAAACGTTGGTGATGCCACACACTTAACTTTCTTTGAAATGTTAGGTAACTTCTCCATTGGTGATTACTTTAGAAAAGAAGTTATCCCATGGGCAGTGGAACTCTTAACAAGTGAAAAATGGTTTAACTTTCCAAAGGAAAGATTATATATGACATATCATCCAGATGATTTAGAAACCAAGAAATGCTGGATGGATGCTGGTATTGAAGAAAGCCATTTAATTACCAAAGAAGATAACTTCTGGGAAATCGGTGAAGGCCCATGTGGTCCTGATACAGAAGTTCACTTTGATAGAGGTGAAAAATACGATCCAGAAGGTGTGGGTCTTAAATTATTAATTGATGATTTACCAAATTCCCGTTTCGTAGAAATCTGGAACATTGTTTTCTCTCAATTCAACAGTGAAATTGGCAAACCAAGAAGTGAATATAAAGAACTTCCTAATAAGAATATTGATACAGGCGCTGGCTTAGAAAGATTCACAGTTGTCATTCAAGAAACCGATACAGTTTATGAAACAGACTTATTCTGGCCAACCATTGAAAAGAGCGAATCCTTATGCGGTAAGAAATACACGGAAAACAAACGTGCATTTAGAGTTATTGCTGACCATATTAGAACCATTACATTTGCTTTAGCAGATGGCGAAATGTTCTCCAATGAAGGTAGAGGCTACGTTTTACGTAGATTACTCAGAAGAGCGGAACGTTTTGGCCGTGTTTTAGGTATTAATAAACCGTTCTTACATGAACTCGTCGCGGTTGTCGCTGACACAATGCAAGTCTATTACCCATACTTATTGGGTAAACAAGAATTCATCGCTAAAATGGTTAAAGCGGAAGAAGAAAAATTCTTAAAGACCTTAGAAAATGGTGAAGCGTTATTATTAAAATCCATTTCCGGAAAAGATGAATTATCCGGTAAAGATATGTTCTTACTTTACGATACCTATGGATTCCCAAAAGAATTAACTATGGAAATCTGTGAAGAAAAGAACGTGAAAGTCGACTTAAAAGGCTTTGAAGAACTCATGAAAGAGCAAAAAGAAAGAGCGAGAGCCGCACGTGGTGATCAACAAAGTATGAACAAGCAATCTAAAGATTTAATGGATTGCACACTCAAGAGTGAATTCACCTATGGCGTTAAACCATTAGAAGCAAAAGTTATCGCCTTATTTAAAGACGGTGTTAAAGTCGATTCCTTAAGTGATTCCGGTGACATTATCTTTGATAAAACCACATTCTACGCAGAAAGTGGTGGCCAAGTCGCTGATACCGGAAGTATCGAATCAAGTGAGACCGCATTAAAGGTTTTAAACGTCATTAAAGCCCCAAATAAGCAACATTTACACCATGTTGAAGTTTTATATGGTGAAGTGAAAGTTGGCGACGTTATGACCTTAAAAGTGGATGAACAAAGAAGAATGAAGATTATGAGAAATCACTCTTCCGTCCACTTATTACAAAAAGCCTTAACAGATGTCTTAGGTGATCACATCGCACAACACGGTAGTTATGTGAATGATGAATACAGCCATTTCGACTTCAATCACTTCCAAAAAGTGACACCAGAACAACTCACTGAAGTAGAAAGAAAAGTTAATGAATGGATTGCCGAAGGCATTCCATGTGAAACAAAAGTTCTTCCAATTGAAGAAGCCAAGAATATGGGTGCGAAAGCCTTATTTGATGATAAATATGGCGATGTCGTAAGAGTTGTTTGCTTTGATGAAATCAGTAAAGAATTCTGTGGTGGTACACACGTTAATAATTCCTCTGATATCGGATTATTCGTTATCGAATATGAAGAAAGCGTTGCCGCAGGTATTAGAAGAATTCAAGCCAGAACCTCAATCGGTGCTTATGAATTAGTGAAGAGAAGAGAAACTCTCTTAGCAAGAAGCAGAGACTTAGTGGGTGTTGCTTCTTATGGCGATGTTCCAAATAGAATCAGCACAATGCTCAAAGAGAAGGAAGAAATGAAGAAAGTTAACGAATCCTTAAGTGACAAGTTAGCATATCTCTCCAGCCAATCCTTAAAAGATGCATTTATTGAAGGTAATGGTGTCCATTTATTAGTTTCTTACCTAAAAGGTAATAAGAGAGATGCATTGTTATCTTTAGTTGATAACTTAAAGACACAACATCCTGACTATTTAATCGTTTTAATCGGTGAAGAAAACGGCAATTTACCAATCGTTGTTTCTTCTTCAAAAGCCGCACAAGAAAAAGGCTTATTAGCCGGTAATGTGATTAGACAAGTCGCACAATGCTTAGGTGGTAGCGGAGGCGGACGTCCAGATATGGCAAGTGGTGCCGGTAAAGATGCATCTAGAGTCGATGCCGCAATCGAACTCGTGAAAGGTTTAGTAAAATAATGTTAGACAAAGTTATCGGATTAGATTTAGGCACAACAACATGTGGTATCGCTTATAGCGATTCCTTCGGTTTTGTCCACGGCATTGAAACATTTAGATTTGATCGTAACCAATATATCGTTGCTAGAAAACACGTCTTAGAATTATGTGAAAAGATGGGTATTAACGAAATCGCAATCGGTCTTCCATTACACCTATCGGGTGAAATGAGTGAAATGGCCAATAATGTCATGCGTTTCCGTGAAGATTTATTAAAAGAAAATCCAAAACTCGTCATTAACACAGTGGATGAAAGATTAACTTCTGTCACCGCGAATAGATCAATTTCTGAGCAAGGATTAAATCATAAAAAGAGAAAAGAAAGTGTGGATCGCATTGCGGCCTGCATTATCCTCGATACATACGTAAGAATGAAGGAGAATAGATGATGTTAGAGAACGAAAAACAAATCACCATCGTAGATGAACAAGGAAATGAACACTTAATGCAAGTGTTATTTACCTATGATAACGAAGAGAGAAAAACTTCCTATGTATTCTTCTATAGCGAAGAAAATCCTGATGAAGTTTTCGCAATGCGTTACAAGGATAATGGGGAACTCGAAGAAATCGAAGACCCAGATGAATATGCGGAAGTCGAAGAAGTATTCAATGCTTACGAAGACGACCCAAAGATTCAAGAAATCAAGGCGAAATAATAATTTCGCACATAATTGTTTAATTTTTAATTCGTTATTTGATATAATAACGTTCGCTAAATAAAAGAGGTGCATATCATGGCAGAAAAAACAAAATTAACTAAAGCTGGATATAAAAAATTAGAAGAAGAACTTCGTTATCTCATCGACGTCGCTCGTGATGAAGTCAAACGTGAATTAGCAGAAGCTCGTGCACAAGGTGACTTATCTGAAAACGCCGACTATGATGCCGCTCGTGGAAAACAAGCAGAAGTCGAAGCTCGTATTAAAGAAATCGAAGCCACATTAAACAACGCTGAAATCATCGAAGAAAACAGCAAGAGCAATAAAGTTGGCTTAGGTTCCACAGTCACAGTCAAGTTCATCGAAATGAACAAAGAAGCTGAATACATGATTGTTGGTTCTATCGAAAGCAATCCATTCGAAGGAAAAATCTCCAGTTCATGTGCATTAGGCGAAGCCATCTTAGGTAAAGTCGTTGGTGACATCGTCGAAGTTAAGGCTATTAAGCCTTATAAAGTGCAAATCATCAGCATCGGCAGCAAAAAATAAAATAATTTGCAAAAGAATAATAAATAGACCCCCTATGTATTAAGTAGGAGGTCTTTTTATGTATAAAGTCATTATTGGTGTTGTTATTGCCGCGGCAGTTTTAATCATCGGATTTATGATGATTGATCCAAAAGTGAATAACAACCAAACCACAAACACTCAGCAAACAGTAGATAGTGGGAGCGCCTACACAATTGAGGGTGAGGTCAATAAACCTGGCACCTATGTTTTAAGTGATGGAATCACAATGGGAGATCTTATTAGAGCAGGTGGCGGACTCACAAATAACGCAGACGATTTAGCGTTCTTTGAGCAAGCATCTTTAAAAGCGGGAAATACTTACTATATCGCGAGTAAATATGACGCTACTGACATCTGCAATAATGAACCTATTGCTAAGGTCAACATTAACTCTGATACCGCTGATACATTAACAAATGTTAATGGAATCACAACTTCTATTGCGAGTTCCATCGTCAGTTACCGCACAAGTAATGGTGTCTTTCAAACCGTTGAACAACTCATGGAAGTGTATGGCATTGGTAACGCAACATATCGTAAAGTAAGAAACTTCGTAACCTTACACGCGTGATAATCTTTTTATTATTTATTTGTTTTTGGATTGGCATATCCTTTCGCTACCAAATCATCATCTTTTCCATTGTTTCAGTGTTAATCATTTTTCTTATCTTCTATCGGTATAAGAAAAGACTTGGTTTGCTAGCTATTGGATTAACCATAATCGGTGTGGGAATTAGCTATATCAAAATCGATGTAAAGAAAGAGAGCTATAGTGGTATAGTCATCGATTCCCACCCGAATTATTTTCTTTTACTCTCAGGAGGCGAAAGATTATATTCCTATAACAAAAATAATGAGTATGAGATAGGAGATTATCTAAAGATAACAGGCAAGAAAGAAGACTTATCTTTTACTACTTTAGAATCACAGTTTGACTTCAAAGATTATCTCAATAAGAAAGGTGTTTATTATTCCTTATCTATTAAGAAGATTGAGGTGAAGTTTTCTAATCCAATTCGCATCAGAAATAGAAGAGAGAAATTCCTTTCACATTTTGATGAGAAAAGCAGAAACCTAATCGGTGCGTTATTGTTCTCTGAAAACGTTGATGATGAGATCTTGGATGATGCGAAGGAATTACATATCGGAAGGCTTATAAATGCATCAGGCATTTTTATCTATGCTTACCTACGTCTTTTCACTTTTATTCTTTCTTACTTTATCAAAGATAAAAGGTGGAAGTTTTTGCCAATTGTGATGCTACTTCCATATCTCATTTTTACTTTCCCAAGATTCACAATTATTAGGATTATTGTGCTAGAGATTTTCCGCTATATTAATGAGATATTCTTAATGAAGAAGTTTTCTGGTCTAGATATAGTCGCCATAGTGGGAACGATGTTCCTTTTAATTGACTATCATTTGGGATATCAAATGAGTTTCATCATTGGCTTTACGATGCCGTTTTTCATCAAATGTATTAGAGAGGCAGAAGCATTTATTCCAAGAAGATTTAAGAAACCCTATGAATTACTACTTATCTATATTTTCTTTATTCCTTTTGAACTCAAATTTTATAACGGAACCAGTCCTCTATCTTTGATAGCGAACTTCGCTTTATCGCCTTTATTCATATTTGAAGCGGTCATTTCCTTACTTTGTTTCTATGGAGTTCCGATATATGGAGCTGTGAACTTTTCTACGAAATGTCTCGGAAACCTATTAGGCTGGCTCGCTAAGATATCATTCCAGATAAATGGTCCTCCGTTAGCGGGATGGATGATTTTAATATTCGGTTTTATCTTCCTCGCTTATTGTTACTACCGAAGCATCGGATTTATTCCTATTTATAGAGCGATAGCGGCCTTTTTCCTCATTTCACTAGTTCTTTATCATATCCCCATCAATAACTTCATAAGCGAAGAGGTTTGCTTCATTAATGTTGGACAAGGTGACTCTTGTCTAGTGAGAAGAGGAACGACCTCAGTTCTTATTGATACGGGTGGATTAACTTATACAGATTTAGCCAAAGAAACACTCATTCCTTTTCTCAAAAAGAAGAGAATCTATAACCTTGATTTAGTCATTACTACACATGATGATTTTGACCACTCAGGCGCACTCGATTCTCTAAAAGAGAATTTCTATGCAAAACAGGTGAGAACAAACACCGATAATTTTCCTGTTTCAGTGGGTGGTTTATCATTCACAAATTACAACACTCATATCACTGAATATAGTGGTGAAAATGATAAGTCTTTAGTCATCGGTTTTGAACTAATGCACAAGTATTTTTTAGTGATGGGTGATGCACCGATCATGGTGGAACGTAAGATGATTGAAGAATATCCAAATCTTAATTGTGACATCTTAAAAGTGGGCCATCACGGATCCAACACATCCACTTGTAAAGAATTTATTAAGCATGTAACACCAGATACTGCAATTATTTCAGTGGGGAAGAATAATAAATACGGCCATCCTCATAACTCGGTTCTTAAGATTCTTGAGGAAGAAGGCATGAAGATTAGAAGAACGGATTTAGAGGGAACAATTACATATTCTAACTACATTTTTATGTAGTTTTTGGAAAGTTATTATATAATGTTTCTATGATTCATCTTGTATATAGCAATCAGAGTTCTGAAATTAAAAAAGTGGTGAAAGCCATCGCTAAACAGTCATTGCCAGAACGCGATGATATGAATTTTGTGCGTTATGACGGAAATAACACTTTAATTCAAGAAATTATCGATGATGCGAACTATGTTCCATTAGGATATGACAAAAAGGTTGTCGCGGTCGATAATTGCTATTTCTTAATGAAACCAAAACCAAGAAACAAGATTGAAGCAGATCAAGATTATAAAGCCCTTATTCAATATATTAAAAATCCAAATCCTGATTGTGATTTAGTTTTAACTGTTCCTACCGCAGAAGTGGATAAGAATAGTGAACTCTTCAAATTAATTGAAGCTAACGCAAAAGTCACATTTATGGGTGACCCCACAATTAAGGAATGGAACGAATATGTTCGTAAGGTTGTTAATGACTCAATAACGAAGAATCCAGGCAGTAAGATGGACAGTGATGCCGTTATGGAATTAGTGGACCGTACTGCTGGTGATATTCCTTTATTAAAGAATAGTATTCAAAAACTATTCTTATATACCAAACATATTAGATATGAAGATGTTCTTTTATTAGTGACTAGACCACTTGAAGATAACACCTTCCAATTATTTAACTATTTATTAGATGGTGAAAATGAAAAAGCCATCGGTTTATTTAGAGACTTACAAGTATCTAACGTTGAACCGGTGACTTTAATCAGTATGCTAGGTAATCAATTCCGTTTATTAAACCAAGTGGTTTTCTTATCTAAACAAAGTATGACTAATGATGATATCGCAAACGAACTCAAGATCAAACCTATTCGTGTGCAAATTCTTAAGAAGAAAACCTTTAATATGTCTGAAAAAGCAATTCATAGAACACTCGATGATTTATTTAATCTCGACTTGCAAATTAAAAGCGGCCTTGTCGACCGCTTCTATGCTTTTGAATTGTTCTTAATAAACTTCAAAAGAGATTAATTTCAAATTCTATTATTTAATAGAATTGACTAAACGTTGTAATTCGCCTTTTTGTCTGGCAGCTGTGTTTTCGTGTTGGATTCCATCGCTGACTGTTTTGTCGATGAGACGGAATGCTGCATTTAATGCTTCTTCAGCTTTAGCTAAATCTTTAGCTTCAACTGCTAATCTAACTTTTTTAGCAGCAGTGCGGACTGCGCTCTTAGCGGACACGTTTCTTTGACGTGCTTTTTCGTTTGTGCGATTACGTTTAATTTGGGATTTTATGTTAGCCATAAGTTACCTCTCTTTTTGAATGTCGTTGATTATGTTAGCAAAAGAAGATAAATAAATCAATTTATTTCTTTGCATTTTTTTCCTTCTTTACAGGTTTAGCGGCCTTTTTCGCTTTTTTAGGTTCACCATATTTGAGTTTTGCGATCTCGTAAACGAAATCGTTTATTGTGGCCATAGAACCGGTGAGTAGTGACTCTGGGAATTCAATGTCAAATTGGTCTTGAACGTCACGGATTAATTCGACATAACTCATGGAGTCGCCGCCTAAATCATTAATCCAGTGTGCATCATCATCAATTTTGAACTCAGGTAGGATAAGAACTTCACTGAAAATATGTCTCATTGGTTTTAAGATGCTTTCGATGTCTTCTGGATTGAAGCCTTCGAATGTTCTTGCTTCTTTCTTGTTATCGATAGAAACATATTCGTTGCTGTTTTCTTCTAAACCCTTCTTGATGAGGAAGCGTTTGACCTTCATATTGTTCGCTAGTGGGAGTTTTCCTCTTGAGAGGAAGATGCCATCAAGTTTCACTTTATGTGGTAATTTTGGTTGGATTTCTTCGATTTGTGCTTTGATCTTAGCGATGTCTTCATCGTTAGCCTTGTTGTCGAGTTCTAAGACTAAGCCAATCTTTTCCACGTTATTGTGCTCTGGGGAGTAACCTAAAACACATAAATGTTGGACAAGTGGTAAATCCTTGAAATAAATTTCAAGTTCATCTGGGAAGATGTTTTCACCATCAGCGTTAATAATGATATCTTTGATACGACCTTTGAGGTAGTAGCCACCGGTTGGGTCGGCTTCAGCGATATCGCCAGTGCGGAAGAAGCCTTCTGGAGTTAATGTAGCTGGTTGTTCAACGCCGTTAATGATTTCTCTAATATGGATGGCGTTAGATCTAACTAATAATTCACCCTTTTGTGCATTACCTTCAATCTTGTATTCAACACCATGCAATGGTTTACCAATACGACCTTTTAATCTTGTTTCGACTTCTGGTGATAATTCAACAGAGGAGACACCGATTTCGGTCATACCATAACCATTGTATAAGTTGTAACCTAAGCCATTGATTGCGGTAAGAGTTTCTCTAGATAAGAAACCGCCACCGGAAATACAATATTTAACTTTGTTACCGAGTAATTTCTTTTGGACTGTATCACGAGCAACTTTGCTTGCGGCAATGCCTGCTTCTTCTTTTGTAATTTTACCGGTGTTATAGCCGATCATTTTATCTAATAAGGCAGCTTTTTGTGGTCCTTCCATTTCCGCTTTACGGGAAATGCCTAAGGCTAAAGAATCCCAGAATAGTGGAACACTAAAGACGTGGGTGACACCGCATTTTTGACAGATATATTGGATATCACTTGGTGTGGTGCTGGCTGGGAAGACGATTGTCTTACCATAGAACGAGAACCATAAGAAGACGGCGACGAAACCAAAGATGTGGTGGAATGGAATCATAGCCAAGATTTTTAATTTGCCCATGGAGTCTGGATACATAATATCCATTGTCTCTTTGCCCATTTCTAAAGCGGAGCAAATTTGTGCCACTAAGTTAGCACCGTTAAAGACCATTAATTTGACATCACCTGTTGTACCACTGGAGGAGAAGATAACTTCGTTTTCCCAGTTTGGTGAGAATGAATAGTGATGTTTTTCTTCTAATAAATCAGATAAGGAAATCTTAGTGATTGGATATTGATTATTATCATCTGTAATAATTGCTAAGGCCTTGCTCATTTCTGCGACGTGGATAGCACCTTCTTTAGAAGTTCTAGCGTCGATGAGGAGTGGTTTATAACCACACATTAAAATTGCCCAGAAGATTTCACACCAGTGTGGAGAGTTCGCACACTTTAAAATGATTGGGACATTCTTTGGTTGTTGAATTAAGTATTGAGATAAAACACTCGCTAATTCATATGCGTGTGAACGAAGTTTGCTGTAGCGGTAGTGTTTAATCTTACCTTTGTGATTGACGTATTCAACGGCGATCTTCTTTTCGTTTCTCTTCATCGTGGAATGGAATATATCTTCCATTCTTTGGGATGTGCTCAATAATTGAGCTGCGACAGCGATGTATTCTGTCACTTTTTCGAATTTTGTTGCCATAATTGTTTACCTTTCAAATTTTAATTTTAGCAAAAATATTTATATTTTAGAAATCGTTTCCTCTAATGTATGGAATTCGACTTCTACTTTCTTCTCATTAATTTTTAAAATTGCATAGGATCCATCGTACTTATCTCGTGCGAATGATATTGAACCAGGATTAATACAAATTATTCCTAATTCCTCGCTATATTTTCTAACATGTGTATGTCCATATGCAAATATTTTTATATCATTACTACGTAATAAATCCGCTTTTGGATTGGGTCTATGCTGCACAAACATATTCCCATAAGGAGTTGGTATGACCAAATACTCTGGGAAGTCATATGCGAGGTCGCAGTTACCCATTACTGAACGGTATGGATAAAGTGAAAACTCATCGCTTTCTGAATCTCCGCAGTGGATGTATAAATCCATATTTGGATATTGTTTGAGAAGCATATTAAGCGCTTCGTTATTGCCATGAGAATCACTTACTAAAAGAATTTTCATATCTAAATAATATATTATTTGAACTAAGAGAAAAACAACATATAATTAAATAGCAATGGACAAGAAAAGAATACGTTTTGTTTTTATGGGAACCCCAGAAATAAGTGCGACAGTCTTTGAAGCGCTTATTAATAAGGGATTATACTTTGTTGGCTTAATTGCTCAACCAGATCGCCCAGTTGGTAGAAAAGGTGAGTTAGAAAAAGTTCCGACAAAAGTAGTGGCGGAGAAATATGGCATCCCCGTGTTTCAACCTGTAAAAATCCGTAAAGAATACGAATTCGTTAAAGACTTAGCGCCGGATGTCATTATCACATTGGCCTATGGCCAAATCGTGCCACAAGGACTACTTGATATCCCAACAGTGGGATGTGTGAATTTACATGGTTCATTACTTCCTAAATATCGTGGCGCAGCGCCTATCCAATACGCGCTCATAAATGGTGAAAAGGTTACCGGTATGACACTTATGGAAATGGTGGCAGCGATGGACGCTGGTAGAATGTATGCCAAAAAAGAAGTTGCCATTGAAGATGATGATAACGCCACATCCTTATTTAAGAAGATGGCGCAAGCCGCAATCGACTTAACTCTTGAAAACATTAATAGTTATGCGATGGGCACCCTTCCAGGTGAAGAACAAGATGAAAGCCAAGTATCATTCTGCCCAACAATTAAACCAGAACAAGAGAAATTAGATTTAAATCTAAATGTGAAAGAACTTCACGGATGGGTTAGAGGTTTATCCGATCATCCAGGAGCCTACTTCTATTTAGATGGTAAGAAACTAAAAGTTTATAAATCACAAGTCTTGAATGATGAGATGACCGCAGAAGTCGGCACCATCGTGCAAGCAGACAAACGCGGATTTGTCGTGCAATGTAATGGCGGCCAATTAGCGTTACTTGAAGTCCAAAAAGAAGGCAAAAATAGAATGGACTATAAATCCTTCTTAAACGGCAATCAAGGATTGTTAGGAAAGAAATTAGACTAGTTTATCTAGTCTTTTCTTAAATATTGTATGGAAAAAACTCTCGAATTATCGGTCCATCAACTAGTGGATTTTTTACTTAGAACGGGTGATATCGACAACCGTGTTTTTAATCGTAGTTCGATGAGTGAAGGCTCTCGCATTCATAGTGCGTATCAATCTCAACAAGATAGCAATTATATGAGTGAGTATCCTTTAAGGAATACATTTGTTGTTTCTGATGTTGAAGTCACACTCCATGGACGCGCTGACGGAATCATCAAAAAGAAGAATGGTGAATATATCATTGATGAAATCAAATCCAGTGTTGAAGAACTGCAAAAGTTCCGCGATGATAACTTCGCCTGGCATATGGGACAAGCTAAATGCTATGCCTACTTATTTGCTTTAGAACAACACTTAGAAACAATCTCTATACGTCTAACGTATATTAGACAAGGAAAAGAGAAAGACAAAAGAATCGAAGAACATTTTTGCTATGCTGCAGAACTAGAACAATATGTCTATGGATTAATCGAAGAATATCTCGACTTCTACAATATTCTTTTTAGACACACTGAGAACAAAAACGCTTCGATTGAGACATTATCATTCCCATTCACCAAATACCGCAGAGGACAGCGCGAATTAGCCAAATACTGCTATGCTGTCGGTAAGAATGGTGGACGCTTCTACTGTGAAGCACCAACAGGTATCGGAAAAACGATGTCTACGCTCTTCCCATTCATCAAAGTTTTACCGGAAGATACTCAATCTAAAATTTTCTATCTCACCGCGAAGACACCAGGAAAAGAAGCGGCTTATCAAGCTGTTGAGATATTAAAAGAAAAAGGACTTGTGATTAATGACATAGTTATTACCGCAAAGGATAAGGTTTGTTTCTGCAAAGGCAAAGCCTGTAACCCAGATGACTGTCCATTTGCGCGCAAGTATTACGACAAGATACAAGCCGTTCTTAACTACGCTTTGACCAACTATACGACATTTGATCCAGACACAATTATGGACATTGCTCGTGAGAATGTGATTTGTCCATTTGAGTTAGAACTCGATTTGTCTTTATACTGCGATATAATCATCTGCGACTATAACTATTTATTCGACCCTATTTCATACATGAAAAGGTACTTCGATGAAGATGCCACACATCACTTAGCATTAGTGGATGAAGCCCACAACTTAGTGGACCGTTCTAGAGATATGTATTCTAGCTTCGTATTATACGAATCTTTCTTAACCGCAAGAAAGTCCGTAAGACATAGTAAACATCTTAAACTCAAACGCGCTTTAACGAAGTTAAATAAGATGTTCAAGGAACTCATGGAAGGTAAAGAACCTGGGCAATACATCCTTGATCATTATCCAGCGGAAATTGAGAATCCACTCGTCTACTTTGTAGAGACCTGCCAAGACATCAATAAGAATGAACGCGAAGAGATGACTGATGAATTATTAGACTTCTATTTAGAGGTCAATGAGTTCGTGAAAATCAGTGAATTCTATTGTGATAAATACTTATTGTATTTAGATATACTCGCAGACACGATGAACATCCGTATGTTGTGCTTAGATGCTTCTTCGTTCTTAAGTAGAACTCTTAGAGGTATCAAAGGCGCAGTATTCTTCTCTGCGACATTACAACCTATTGAGTATTACATTGATACCTTAGGTGGAGAGAAAAGCAGTGATCCTCGCTTAATTCTTCCTTCTCCATTCCCAATTGATAACTTAAGATTATTAGTCGCACCAAAGGTGTCAGTGAAATGGAGAAATAGAGAAAAGACCTATCACGAAGTAGCGGAATATATTAAGAAGTTTGTTGATAACAAAGTCGGTAATTATTTCATCTATTCGCCAAGCTATGAATATATGGAAAATCTTTTGCTACATTTAGACTTATCTGACTATGACTATTTTGTACAAACAAAAGAGATGACTGAAGAAGAAAGAAGAGAGTTCTTACTTAACTTCCAACCAAATCCAGGTAGAACAACCTTAGGTTTCTTAGTCATTGGTGGTGCATTTTCCGAAGGAATTGACCTTGTCAGTGACCGTTTAATCGGTGCGGTGATTATCGGCATCGGTATGCCTAGAATTAACTTTGAGAGCGACCAAATTAGTGAATATTATGATAATCAAGACCTCCCAGGCAGAGACTATGCGTACTTATATCCAGGCATGAATAAAGTTATGCAAGCTGTCGGAAGAGTCATTAGAAGTGAGAAAGACCGCGGAGCGGTTTTACTCATCGATGAGAGATATATGTCTAGACAATATCAGGAGTTATACCGCGCTGAATGGAAGAATTATGAAGTGGTGTTATCCCCTGAAGAAGTTGAAGAAAATCTCTCAAAATTCTTTGATAAGTAAAAATTATTGATATAATTTAGACATTATGGATTTCCAACAAAAGAAAATTAGAAACTTTTCTATCATTGCTCACATCGATCACGGCAAATCAACACTTGCGGATCGTATTTTGGAATCCACAGGCGCGATTGAAGCGCGTGAAATGAAAGACCAAATTCTCGACTCTATGGACTTAGAAAGAGAAAGAGGAATTACCATTAAATTAAACGCTGTAACTCTAAGTTACAAAGCTGATGATGGTGAAGAATATATCTTCAATCTCATCGACACTCCGGGGCATGTTGACTTCACTTATGAAGTATCACGTTCTTTAGCCGCATGCGAAGGTGCGGTTTTAGTCGTGGACGCTACACAAGGCGTAGAAGCGCAAACACTCGCGAATGTCTACTTAGCAGTGGACAATAACTTAGAAATTTTACCAGTTATCAACAAAGTTGATTTACCAAGCGCACAGCCTGAATGGGCGAAAAAAGAAATCGAACAAAGAATTGGCGTCGATTGTTCTAACGCTGTTGAGGTTTCTGCAAAGACTGGTTTCCATATTCACGAATTGCTCGAATATATCGTGCATAATGTGCCTGCACCAACAGGCGATGAAAACGCTCCATTAAAAGCGCTTATCTTTGATAGTTATTATGACCCATATAGAGGCGTTGTAATTCTTATTAGAATTAAAGATGGTTCTGTTTCCGTGGGTGATCACATTAAACTCATGCAAGCGGGCAAGGATTATGTCGTTACCGAAGTTGGTATCAGAACACCAAACGAAATTAAGACTAAGACATTAACTGCTGGACAGGTCGGTTATTTATGCGGACAAATTAAAGACATCAAAGATGTCCATCCTGGTGATACAGTAACATCATTTGATAATCCAACCCCAGAAGCCTTACCTGGTTATCGTGTTATCAACCCAATGGTTTACTGTGGCTTATATCCAGTTGATAGTAGGGATTATCAGGCCTTAAAAGATGCCTTAGAGAAGTTATCATTAAATGATGCTTCCTTACATTATGTTGCTGAAACAAGCCAAGCCTTAGGCTTTGGCTTTAGATGTGGTTTCTTAGGTTTATTACATATGGATATCGTCCAAGAGAGACTTGAAAGAGAATATAATCTCGACCTCATCTTAACTGCACCTAGCGTTATTTATCACGTGAACCTCACAGATGGTACAGTTTTACATTTGGATAACCCTGCTAAAATGCCTGATGGTAGCAAGATTTCTTCTATTGAAGAACCATATGTTAAAGCTAGCATTATGACACCAAAAGAATACGTTGGTCCAATCATGGAACTCTGCCAAGAGAGACGTGGTATTTATACCAACTTAGAATATTTCGATGATACAAGAATGATTCTTACCTATGAGCTTCCATTATCTGAAATTGTTTACAATTTCTTTGATAAGCTAAAGAGCTATACAAAAGGATATGCATCATTCGACTATGAGTTCTCAGATTACAAGCAAGGCGATCTCGCTAAGCTTGATGTTTTACTCAACGGCACAGTCGTGGATGCTTTAAGCAGCATCGTTTATAGACCTGGTGCATATCATAGAGGACTAGGCATTATTCGGAGAATAAAAGAAGTTATTCCACGTCATCAATTTGAAATTCCAATCCAAGCCGCAATCGGTGGTAAGGTCATTGCTAGATGCGACGTTAAAGCAGTCAGAAAAGACGTTTTAGCGAAGTGTTATGGTGGTGACATCACCCGTAAAAAGAAGCTTTTAGAGAAACAAAAAGAGGGCAAGAAGAGAATGAAGAAAATCGGCTCTGTCGAAGTCCCACAAGAAGCGTTCATGTCAATCTTATCGATTGACGAAGAAGATGATTAACTAGTTTTTTGGTGAAAAATTAGTACATTTTTAGTTTTGTTGTTGCACCTATGGTGCTTTTTATTTTATAATGCACGTAGAGAGGTACGTTTTATGCCAAGTAATGAATTAGCGATTCGTTTTACCGAAGGAAAATATGCAACCAAGTCCGAAGTCGGTAAAGAACTTAAGATGTCTATGTTCGATAACATTTGGAGCAACATCCTTAATTATCGTGCTAGCTACAACAGATACTTATCAATCAAGAGTATCGAGAAGAACCAATTAGTGGTGTGCTTCTGTCCATCAATTAACGCTTTAGTTAACTCCGCGGATATGAAACTCATCCGTTTAATGAAAGAACAATCTCGTTTAAGTGTCACCAATGGTGAAGTCAATAGATTCGAAGATGAATGCTTAATTAGATGTTTAAAACAAGTTGCTGCTGAACACCAATGTGAAGCCAGTGATAACTACATTCGTTCATTGATCCATGGTGATATCAAAGAAGTTTCTCCAGATGTGAGAATCTTAAGCAGATATCTCGATGCACTTAACTATGTTAAAAGATATCACGTTAATACAATTGATGTCGACTTCTTAGCGGAAATCTATTCCCGTTTATTAGGCACAAGCGAATTAACATCTTTCTATAGAACAACTGAAGATGCGAACCGCGAAAACAGAGTTCTTATCGATCGCATTTATACAAGCGCACCAGTGTACTTAATCGAAGGCATGATGGATAGCTTATTCACATTTATCTCAACTTCCACATTAAGCGCTGCCACAAAAGCCTCTATCGCTTACTATTACATTAACTACATCAGACCATTTTCAACATTCTCTGACGAAGTCGCATTACTCATTGCTAAAGCAATTCTTGCTCACGATGGTCTCAGTGAACTCGGTGTTTTATTACCACTCGAATCCTTACTCGTTGAACAACAAGAAGAAATCACACGTTTATTCGTTGAAGTTCAAAAGACCTGCGATACCACATATTTCGTGAACTTTGCCTTAAAGCAAATGGAAGGCAAATGTGATGACTTATTCAATTTCATCGCTGAAATGAAAGCCACCACAATGAAACAAGATTTCTATAGAGAAGATAAATCAGCACCAACACAAAGTGTTCAACAATCCTTGTTTGATGTTATTAACGAACCAGAACCAGCGCCTGCTCCAGTATATGTCACACCTGTTCAACCAACACCTGTGCAACCTGCTCCAGCACCAGTTCAACCAGCTCCTCAACCACAAGTAGTCGTTGAACAACCAAAGGTTGAAGAAGTTAAACCAGTCGTGCAACCAGTTCCTCAAGAAGAACCAGTTAGTCAACAAGAACAAATCGCTGTGGCTTACATCCCACCAGCAATCGATGAGAAACAAGCTCTCCGTTTAGAACAACACTTACTAGAACTTGACCCATCTCTTAGAAAGCATGAAGCACGCTTCTATGCCAGACACTGCACACTCGGAAAAAGTTATACAATCGCGCAATATAAGCGTATGATAGGTTGTGTTTATGAAACAGCCAGAACCGCGATGGATCATCTCGTGGAACTCGGTTACTATCGTAAAGATAGCAGTAATAAGAAATTCATCTACACACCAATCCCAAGAAAATAGGAGGAATGAATTATGGTATTAGCAAACGGCGGAATTGACCAACCATTTATCATTTTATTAATCGTTGTCGGCGCATTCGCAGTCATCGCAATCTTAGCATTCATCATTTATAGATTGCTCAGACCAAGATTAAAAGATGAGAACAAAGAACAAAAAACCGAACAAGACTACGCTAAAGAAGAATTAGACCGTATCCTCCAACCTGTGGAAGACGAAGAAGTAGCAAAAGAAATTTCCGGTTATCGTCAAAATGACGATGAAACCGACGAAGTGGAAGAAAATGCTAACACAAAGGAAGAAAAATAGGCCGGTAACAGCCATTTACATACATATTCCATTTTGTCAGCATATATGCGATTACTGTGACTTTCCAAAGTTGCAGTATTTTCGTTTATTCGGAGAAAAATATCTATCTTCTTTAAAGAAGGAGATGGAATCTTACAATATCCAAGACACAATTAAGACCATCTATGTCGGAGGTGGAACTCCCACAGCGTTAGATGATGATTTGTTCTTGGAATTATTAAAAATAATCAAACCATATACAAACCAAGTCGAAGAATATACTTTTGAAGCTAACCCTGAATCTCTTTCTAAAGAAAAGTTAGAACTCATGAAAGAGTATGGTGTGAATAGAATCTCTCTTGGTGTTCAAACCACAAATGATGAGATTTTACAAAAGATCGGTAGAAAGCATACTTTTGAAGATGCTAAAACAGCCGTGTCCTTAGCCCGTAAAGTTGGTTTTGATAACTTAAACGTCGATTTGATTATCGGCCTTCCTGGCGTTCAAAAAGAACAATTCAAGGAAGATTTAACAAATGTTGTCGGTCTCGGAGTGGATCATATCTCCTGCTATAGTCTGACAGTTCATCCAAATACGATGTTCTTCATTAGGGGAATTAAAGAACCGAAAGAAGAATTGTCTCGTGAATTATATGACTATGCAGAAGAATTCCTTAAGGAAAATGGATTTGTTCATTATGAAATCTCTAATTGGGCAAAACCAGACAAAGAAAGCAAACACAATCTCACATACTGGAAAGACGAACATTATTATGGATTCGGTATGGGAGCGGCGGGATATATTGAAGATATTAGATACGTAAATACTAAAAGTATTAGCAAATATAATGCTGGTGAATACCGCGATGAAGAAGAACATGTCACATACCAGGATGACTTACTCTATTATTTGATGCTTAATCTCAGAACAAATCGTGGGATCGAGTTCAAAGATTATATTTTCCGTTTCAAAAGAGACTTTTTAACAGACCATAGAGACGCGATTAGTAGGTTAGTAAATGAGAAATTATTAGTGTTAACTGAAGATCGCGTTTATCCGACTTATGATGGTATGATGGTACTAGACCAGATAATTATGGAGTTAAGTGAATAATGGAAACCGCAAGATTAGCCAAAAGAGTGTGGGCTTATATCATTAACTTATTCTTCTATCTTGCTACAGGTTTTGCTTGTAGTATTCCATTTTTAACTTTGTTAAGTTGGCCAGTTTACGCTTATATTCTTATTTCTTTAGGAATCGCTTTTGTCTTTTCCTTTATTAACGATTTATTCATCTTGGTGCTTACTCGTGGATACACAGTGGGTTCCGCGATTATGGGTGTAAGATATGTCGCAAGCGATGGTAAGAAATTATCGTTTAAGCAAGCACTGGTGAGATCAGGTAGTGAATCCACACTTATATTTGTGTTTTTCGACCTCATTTACTTCCTTAAGAACCGTACAGAACGTGGTGTTATTGATAGATTAAGCGACTCGTTTGCTATCGATACACGTATTTAAAATCCTTATTTATATTTATATTTATATAGTTTTGAAAGAGTGCATGAAATATTGCACTTTTTTAGCAGTTTATTATTGACAGTGCTAATCATTTCGCTAAAATATAGTTAGCAGTTAGAAGAAAAGAGTGCTAAATAAGGAGGAAAACATATGGGTTTAACAAGAAGTGATTTGATTCTTAAATACATTGTTGAATACTTCATCAAGAATGCTCAACCAATTGGTAGTCATACCCTTATCGAAGAATATCACCTTCCATATTCATCCGCGACAATCAGAAATGAGATGTTTGCCCTTGAAAAAATGGGATTCATCGAAAAGACCCATAGCAGTTCCGGCCGCGTTCCTTCTTCTAAAGGTTATAGATATTACTGCGAACACCTACGTGATAGAAGCATCGATGAATCATTAAAGAATTCGTTACAAGTGGTTCTAGAACAAAAGATTCAATCCGTTGAAGAAGTCATTAAAGAGAGTTGTGAGATTTTATCTCATATGACTAACTTAGTGTCTGTCGTCACCGGAAATAGCGGTAATGTTGAAAGACTCGCAAACGTCCAACTTATCCAAATCAGTGATAACACCTTAACAGCGGTGTTCGTTACCGATAAAGGATATGTTGAAAACAAAACATTCATCGTTCCTAACACAATTAAAGCTAATGAAGTTGTTGATTGTGTGAAGATCTTAAACGATAGATTAAAAGGCACACCAGTTAGCGATTTAGTTCCTAAGATGGAAGCCTTGAAACCAGTCCTCAGCGATTACGTTGTCTCTCATGATATCGTTTACCAAGCTTTGCTTGAAACATTCATTAGATTCGCTGGTGACCGCTTGAGCTTATATGGAAGAGAAGAATTATTCAATCAACCAGAGTTCAAAAACGACGCCGAGAAACTTCAAGAAGTCTTCAAGTTATTAAATGATAAGTCAGTCTTCAAAGAAGCCGGCAAAAAAGACCAAAAAGTGGAAATCAACATTGGTGAAACAAATCCTGATGTCTCAATGGTGACCACAAAGATCAAGATTGGTGATGGTGATGAAAGCTCCATTACATTACTTGGTCCAACAAGAATGGATTATGACAAAGCCCTCTCTGCCTTAGAGTACATCGCAGAAGAGTTAAATAAATATTTCGATGATTTAAGTAAAGGAGGAAATGATGAGGATGCCTAATGAAGAAGAATTAGAACAAGAAGTTCTAGAAAAAGAGAATCCCCGTAAATCCTTCCAAAAGAAACTTCATAAATTAGAAGAAGAGAAGGAAAAAGCGAAAGCGGATGCTGAGCACTGGAAAAATGAATACTTCCGTGCCTACGCTGATACGCAAAACTTAAGAAAACAATTAGAAAAGGACCACATGTCCGCGATGAAATACCGCGCTGAAGGATTCGTTGATGAATTACTTCCAGTGCTAGATAGCTTCTTCGCAGTTCTAAAGAATGAACCAACAGATCCAAACTTGAAGAATTATCTAATTGGATTCCAATATATCTACCGCAACTTAGTGGCTGCGTTAGAAAACGAAGGTGTAACAGAAATATCACCAAAGGTGGGAGATAAGTTCTCCGCCGACACAATGCAAGTTGTGGAAACAGTGGAAAGCGAAGGAGAAGAAAACGTTATCGTTGATGTCCACGTTAAAGGATATAAGCTCCATGATCGCTTAATTAGACCTGCTAATGTTACTGTTAGCGTCAAACACAAAGAAAACAAAGAAGAAAAAACCGATGCATAAATAAGGAGGAAATAATTATGGCAAAAGAAATTATCTTAGGTATCGATTTAGGTACAACAAACTCCGTCGTGAGTTATTTACAAGCCGATGGCACCGTTAAGGTCATCCCAAACCCAGAAGGAACCCCAACAACTCCATCCGTCGTTGCTTTCAAAGCAAGTGGTGAAGAAATCGTTGGTAACGCTGCCAAAAGACAAGCAGTTATGAATCCAGACACAGTCAGTTCCATTAAGAGAAAAATGGGTACTGCTGAAAAGGTCCATATCAACTGCATCAATAAGGATTTCACTCCACAAGAAATCTCTGCGAAGGTTCTCGCATATATGAAGAACTATGCCGAAAAGAATATCGGTCAAAAAATCCAAAAAGCCGTTATTACCGTTCCTGCATACTTCAACGACGCACAACGTCAAGCAACTAAAGATGCTGGCCAAATCGCTGGCTTAGAAGTTGTCCGTATTATTAACGAACCAACAGCCGCCGCTTTAGCGTATGGCTTAGAAAATGAAAAATCCGAGAAAATCTTAGTCTTTGACTTAGGTGGTGGTACATTCGACGTCTCCATCCTCGATATCGGTGATGGTACATTCGAAGTTATTTCTACCGCTGGTGATAACAAACTCGGTGGTGATGACTGGGATCAAGTCGTCGCTGATTGGATTAAAGCCCAAATCAAGATTGAAACAAATGTCGATATTACCGACAAAGCTTCATTACAAAGAATTAGAGAAGCTGCTGAAAAAGCCAAGATTGAATTATCCGCTTTAACAGAAACAGTTATCTCCTTACCATTTATCTCTATGACAAGTGCGGGCCCAGTTAACTTTGAGACCACATTAACAAGAGCTAAATTCCAAGACTTAACACGTCATCTCTTAAAGAGATGTGAAGAACCAGTTAGAAGAGCATTAGCCGATGCTCATATGGGTGCAAACGAACTCAACCAAGTTCTCTTAATCGGTGGTTCCATCCGTATGCCAGCTGTCCAAGAACTCGTCAAACAATTAACTGGTAAGACACCAAACTTATCCGTTAACCCAGATGAAGCTGTCTCTATCGGTGCTGCCTACCAAGGTGGTGTTGTCAGTGGTGATGTTAAGGATGTCGTCTTACTAGACGTTACCCCATTAACCTTAGGTATCGAAACATTAGGTGAAGTTATGACTCCACTTATTCCACGTAATACCACAATTCCAACCACAAAGAGTCAAATCTTCTCTACCGCTGCGGATAATCAACCAGCCGTTGACATTATGGTCTATCAAGGCGAACGTCCAATGGCCCACGATAACAAATTATTAGGTCACTTCCAATTAACTGGTATTAAACCAGCACGTAGAGGTGAACCAAGAATTGAAGTTACATTCTCTATCGACGTTAACGGTATCGTTAAAGTCTCCGCTAAAGACTTAGACACACAAAAAGAACAAAATATCACAATTTCTGGTTCTAATGGTTTAAGCAAAGAAGACATCGACAGAATGGTCCGTGAAGCAGAAGAAAACGCTGAAGCCGATAATAAGAGAAAAGAAGAAACCGAACTCAAGAATAAAGCCGAATCATTTATTAATGATATCGACGCTGCTATGAGAGAAAAAGGCGATTCTATGGATCCAGCACAAAAAGAACAAACTCAAAAATTAAGAGATGAGTTAAAGACTGCTTTAGATAACAACGATATGGAAACACTCAAGAAACGTATCGGTGAATTAGAACAAGCCGCTGCTTATATGCAACAACAACAAGCTAACCAAGGTGCCGCAGCAAATAATAGCGGCGATCAACCTGCCGGTAGCAACCCAGATGATGTCGTCGATGCCGACTTCACCAAAAAAGGCGACAACAACGCTTAATTAGATAAAATCTAAAACTAATCCGTTAGGGCCTTCGGGCCCTTTCGGTAAATATAAGGAAAGGAGAATATTATATGGCTGAAAAAAGAGATTTTTATGAAGTCTTAGGTGTGAAAAAGAACGCCACTAAAGACGAAATTAAAAGTGCTTATCGTAAATTAGCTAAAACATATCACCCAGATAATAAAGAAACTGGTGACGAAGCCAAATTTAAAGAAGTACAAGAAGCCTATGATATCCTTTATGATGATCAAAAGAGAAGCGCTTATGACCAATTTGGTCATGCTGCCTTTGAACAAGCAGGTGGAAATCCAGGTGCCAACCCATTCCAAGGTGGATTCGGTGGCGGTGGATTTGGAGGATTCTCCGATTTAGGTGATATCTTCTCCCAATTCTTTGGTGGAGGCGCTAGACAAAGAGGAAATCCTACCGGACCTCGTAGAGGTAATGATGTCGTTAATCGTATCAAGATTGACTTCATGGATGCGATTAATGGTTCTGATAAAGAAATGACCATCGAAGTCGATGAGTTATGTGTCGCTTGTGGTGGTACAGGTGCCGCAAGTCAAAGCGACATCTCTGTATGTAGCAACTGTAAAGGTGCTGGATATGTGAGTGTCAGAAGACAATCATTATTCGGAACAGTGCAAAGCCAAGAAACATGTCCATCATGTAATGGTTCTGGTAAAACGATCAAAAATAAATGTAAAGAATGTGGTGGTAAAGGCTATAACCACAAGAGAAAAACTATTAAGATTCACATTCCAGCAGGTATCAAATCCGGACAGCAAATCATTTCCCGTGGTAATGGTGAAAGAGGCATTAACGGTGGTCCTAATGGAGACTTATATATTGAAATCCTTGTTAAGGAACATTCATACTTCAAACGTGAAGGTAATGATATTGCCTTAACAATCCCACTCGACTTTGTCGATGCTTGCTTAGGAACTAAGGTTGATGTTCCAACCGTCTATGGCGATGTGACATTAACAATTCCTGAAGGCAGCCAACCAGGTCAAGTCCTCCGTATGAAGGGATGCGGTGTTAAAGACTTAAGAAGTGGTAAACCTGGCGATCAATATGTGAAATTAGATATCAAGGTTCCAACTTCCTTAAGTAAAGACCAAAAAGAAGCATTAAAGAAATTCAAGGAAGCCAAGAAAGACGATGGCTTGTTCTCGAAGTTCAAGAAAATGTTCAAAAAATAAGACTCTTTAATGAGTCTTTTTCTTTTATCGAAAATATTTTGCAAAAATAGTAAGAGTGTACCCCCTATGTGTTTAGTAGGAGGTACATTTATGTTTTATATCCCACAGATTCAAAAAGACGACTGCGGATTTGCTTGTCTTAAGATGGTTCTCGCTAAAATCAACAAAGATAAAAACTATCTATTCTTGCCGCAGGATGAGGCACATGGATATTACTCGTATAGCGATTTAGTGGAAAAAGGATATGAGCATGGAATTAATTTCACGGCTTTTGAGGTTCCTAATAAGGAAGAATTAAGCAATTGCTCATCTTTTCCATTAATTCTTTCCATTGAGCTTAAAAATGGGGCTAAACACGCAGTGGTAGTGACTAAAGTAAGATGGAAGAAGGTATATTACCTTGATCCAAGAAGAGGAAACTGTTCTATGTCCGTGAAGAAGTTCATCGATATATGGGATGGAACTGGCTTAATGGTGGAATCTTTTGAGAAGAGAAACTGTCCGGTTAAGCAAGTTAATCCTTTGAAGACTAGCACAAGCGTTCTTCTCGGATTTGTCCAAGTTCTTGTCGCGGTGTGCGCAGCAGTAGGTGTTTACTTTGTCAAAGATGGAACGCCGATATACGTTCCAGCGATATTCTTATCCGTTGCTATTGTCCTAGAATTACTTATGAAAGCATTATGCTTTAACGTGATGAAGAAGTTAGACCAATTCTTCTTCTCAGAGAACAATCTTCCTTTAAAAGGGTATCGTGAGTATTTAACGAGATTTGAGAACTACAAACGCCTAGCGTTATCTTCGCCAATTAATCTCATTCTCTTATTCGTGATTCTTATCGGACTCAGCGCAGTGGTGTTACTTAATGACATTAGAAACATTATGCTCGTTTTGATACCAATTGCCATCTCCGTTTTTGAGTGGTTAGTGGTCTCTCCAATTCTCAAAGCGAAAGCGGAAGAAGTGAATGAATTAGAAGAGGATTTAGATAGCGCAGAAAATGGTGAAGAACTACAGAATAAAGCGAGGATTTTACATAGTAAAGCATATAGTTATAGTTACATCAAAATGACATGTTCTTATCTTTATGCTGGATTGCTTGTTTTGACCGCTTTACTAACGATGAGATTATGTGGTTTATCATCCTTCCCATACATCATCTTCTATAGCTGTATTTCTGTGGCAATTCTAAGAACCTTACAAGATCTATTCTCTTTCAATGAGAAAATTGAAGAATTTAACATTGTTAAAGTGAAAATCGCTAATTCTATCAATTCCCACAAAAAGAGTGATGAAAATGATTAGTAATAAATAATTTAGTGTGCTATTATAATAGCCCATGGAATTAGATTTCGATTCACAAGTTTCTGGATACGAGAAATACGAAGATATTTATCTCGGCTTACTCGAAAAGACTTTTAATCACTTAGGATTAAGTTGCGAAGCCATTTTGAGTGTCACTTTAGTGGATAATACATTTATTCACCAATTGAACAGAGAATATCGCAATGTTGATCGTCCAACAGATGTTATCTCCTTCGCGTTCTTAGATGGAGATGAACAAAGGGATGAAAAGCTCCATGGTCATGGTCCCGTTCCTCTTGGCGACATTTATATCAGTGTCGAAAAAGCGAAAGCGCAAGCAGAGGAATACGGACATCCATTAGAAAGAGAATTATCTTTCTTGTTCGTTCATGGGTTATTGCACTTATTAGGCTATGACCACATGACAAAAGAAGATGAGGCAGTAATGTTCAAATTACAAGATGAAATCTTGCCTCCAAAGGAGAACTAAAATGACAAAAGAACAATTAATCCAAAAAGCAAAAGACGCTCGTGAATTATCTTATTCACCATATTCCAACTTCAAAGTTGGTGCGGCTGTATTAACTAAAGATGGAAAAGTTTTCCTTGGAGCCAACATCGAAAACTCCGCTTATTCAATGTGTATGTGCGCTGAAAGAAACGCCTTATACCATGCATATATGAATGGCTACAAGAAAGAAGATATCGCTGCTTTAGCACTTTGTGCTGATACAGAAGAACCATGTTCCCCATGTGGTGCCTGTAGACAAGTCATCAGCGAACTCATGTTACCTGATGCACCTATCTATATGAGTAACCTCAAAGGCGCAGTTAAAGAAACCAATGCAGTGGAACTTTTACCATTTGCTTTCTCACCAAAGGATCTAAATAAATAATGAAGTCCGGTTTTGTTGCTATCCTCGGCCGTCCTAATGTTGGCAAGTCAACTTTGTTAAACGGCATTTTAAATAAGAAAGTTAGTATCGTTACTGATAAATCCCAAACCACAAGAAACGCCATTAAAGGCATTTATAATGCGGATGGAGTGCAGATTATTTTCACCGACACTCCAGGGATTCATAAGCCAAAAGAAAGACTTGGCCAAGAAATGAACAATATGGCCTATGGCGCTGCACACGATGTTGATGCAAACATTTTAGTGGTTGACGCTTCTCTTCCATTTGGCCCAGGCGACGAATACATTCTTTCACATTTAGATATTAAAAACGCTCCTCTCATTCTTGTTTTTAACAAGATTGATGAAGCGAGATTAGATAAAGTTATCGAATTAAAGAAAATCTATGCTGAAAAAGTACCTGATGCGATTGTTTTAGATACAGTGGCAACAGAGAGATTTAATATCGACACTTTATTAAATAAACTTATTGAATTGATGCCAGAAGGACCCGCCTACTACTCAGTAGAAGAAGTCACTGATAAAGACGCAATCTTCCAAATCAAAGAAATCATCCGTGAAAAAGTTTTAAGAAACTTACGTGATGAAGTACCACACGCTACAGCGATTTATATGGACAATATCGAATGGGAAGAAAACCCAATTCATATTCGCGCAAGCATCATCGTGGAGAAGGAAGGCCAAAAGGGTATTGTCATCGGTGCAGGTGGCAAAAGAATTAAAGCTATTGGTAGCCAAGCGAGAAAAGATATCGAAATTTTATTACATAAACATGTCTTCTTAGAACTCTTTGTGAAGGTTCAAGAAGGATGGAGAGATGACGAAAAGTCTCTTGAAACATACGGATATAAATACAAAAAATAACAAACATGAAAGTCGTTGTTTTATCAATAACACCCTATAAAGAAAAAGATGCGATTATTGATGCCGTAAACGAACAAGGAGAGATGACTTTTCTAGCGAAAGGTATCCTTGATCCAAAAAACAAAAATTCCGCGTTAAACAACCTATTAGTGGTCGCAGATATCGAATTAAATGAAGGAAACTACAAATATCCTGTTTTAAAGTCGGCTTCAATTATTGAAAATCCGATGAAAGTCACGAATGACTATTATTATCTTTGCAGCCTAATGCTCATGGCGGAAATCACCAAATCATTAGTGCAAGATGATGAGAAAGAAAGAATTTTTAATTCTTTAATGAGCGCAGTTATCTGTATGAAGACTGCGGAAAGTCCATGGCCAATTTTGCTAGCTTATTTTGCAAAAGTCTTCAAAGAAACCGGCTATGAATTTGAAGTAAATCATTGTGTTTTCTGCGGATCAAAACAAAGCATTGTTACTTTCTCATTTAATGATGGTGGATTCATCTGCCAAAACTGCTTAGAACCAGATATGGAAAGAGATTTAACAAAAGAACAAATGCTCATCATTCGTTCTTCATTCCTCGTTCCAGATATGGCTAGAGCCACATTTGAAGTATCTAAAGATGATGCTTTAGTGGTTCTAAATAAATTCTTTGAATTTATAAAAGATTCTTACGGTGTCAGCCTTAAAGGTGCGGCACTTATTAACAAATAAATAATACAAAAATACACTCATAATGTGTTGACAACGTGCTTTTTAACAAGCATACTATTTGAGCACGCTTTTTTGGAGGTTACTATATGAGTAAATTTGAATTTGATAAAGTATGTAACCATTTAATCGTCTCTGGCTACTATTACCAAGGTAGTGAGATTTATGGTGGTTTATCCAATACCTGGGATTACGGCCCATTAGGTAGCGAAATTAAAATGAATATCCGTAAAATGTGGTGGAAGAAATTCGTTCAAGAATGTCCAATGAACGTCGGTATCGACGCCGCCATCTTGATGAATCCAAAAGTTTGGGAAGCCACAGGACACGTCTCCACATTCAATGATCCACTTATTGACTGTAAGAAATGTAAACAAAGATTTAGAGCAGACCAATTAATCGAAGCTCAATTCCCAGAAGCAGACGTCAATGGTATGAATAATGAACAAATGATGGATTTCATCCATGCTAACCATGTTGCATGTCCAAACTGTGGTAGTGAAAACTTCACAGACATCCGTCAATTTAACATGATGTTCAAAACACACATCGGTGTTACCGAAGATAGCAAAGCTGTTGTCTATTTAAGACCAGAAACCGCTCAAGGTATGTTTGTTAACTTCAAGAACGTCGTTAGAACAACAAGAAGAAAATTACCTTTAGGTATTTGTAATGTTGGTCGTGCATTTAGAAACGAAATTACTCCAGGTCAAATGACCTTCCGTACACGTGAATTCGACCAAATGGAAATGGAATTCTTCTGCAAACCAGGTGAAGACCTCAAATGGTTTGAATATTGGAAGAAACATTGTTTAAACTTTGTCGCTGACTTAGGTATTAAACAAGAAAACTTACGTTACCGTGACCACGAACAAGCTGAATTAGCATTCTATTCCAAAGCCACAACTGATATTGAATACTTATTCCCATTCGGTTGGGGTGAAGTTTGGGGCATCGCTGATAGAACCGACTATGACTTAAAAAGACATATGTCTTATAGCGGCGAATCCTTAGAATACTTAGATCCAGAAACCAATGAAAAGTATGTCCCATACTGCATTGAACCATCAGTCGGTTTAGACCGTTTAGTTTTAATGACATTATGCGATGCATACGACGAAGAAGCTGTTGGCGATAATGATACACGTATCGTTATGCATTTAGCTCCAGCAGTGGCGCCATATAAGGCCGCAGTTTTACCATTAAGTAAAAAGCTCGAAGAAAAGGCTAGAGAAATCCAAAATATTCTCTGCAAATATATGTCAGTCGTTTATGACGACACAGGCAGCATCGGTAAGAGATACCGCAGACAAGATGCTATCGGAACTCCATTCTGTGTAACAGTGGACTTCGATACACTTGAAGATAATGCCGTTACAATCCGTGATCGTGACTCCATGCAACAAGTCAGATTACCAATTAGCGAACTCGGAAAATACTTATCCGTTAAGATTTTCTACTAGTAGTTTGTTAGTATTTTATTAGTAGGTGTATAACAAAGTTATATGATTGATTCAAAGTTAGAAGAATTAACCAGAGATGTGTTAGCCCATTCGGATATGGTTGGGGTTATTTCCTCATACATCCATCTCACCAAGAAAGGTAGAAACTACTGGGCTCCATGTCCATTCCATGATGACTCAAATCCATCCCTTTCAGTGAACCCAGAAAAGAGAATTTGGAAGTGTTGGGTCTGTGGTTTTGGTGGTACCGAAATTAATTTCGTTCAACGTTATGAAAAAATCACTTACTTTGAAGCGCTTAAGAAAGTAGCGGAAATAAATGGTTACACTGATGAAAGACTCGAAGGTTTTGTTAGACAAAAACCAGTCGATGAGAAGAAAGTTCCTCTCTTTAAAGCCTTAAACGATTTAACTATTTATTACCAATACGCACTCAACACAGAGGAAGGCAAAGAAGGTTTAGATTATTTCGAAAGCCGCAACCTCGATGCTGCGTGTAGAACAAAATATAGACTTGGCTATTCATTCAAAGATGGCAAGGCAACATGCGACTTTTTACAAAGTAAAGGTCACTCACTCAAGACCATCGATGATATCGGAATTGCTGTGTTAAATAATGGCAACTATGTCGATAAGAGTGCGGGTAGAGTTATCTTCCCAATCTGCGATGCGGATGGCAACGTTATCGGCTATAGTGCGAGAAGATTAGGTAGTGGTTCAGAAGCCAAATATGTAAATTCTCCTGAAACATACCTCTTCCATAAGTCCAATGTCCTTTATAACTTCCACATCGCAAAGGAAAAAGCAAAGCTTAACGGATTCGTTTATGTCTGTGAAGGCTTCATGGATGTCTTTGCGTTAGGAAAGATTGGTATTGATAACGCAGTCGCATTAATGGGCACTGCCTTAACAAAAGAACACATTGGCATGTTAAGAAGTTTGAATGCTGAAGTAAGACTATGTCTTGATGGCGATTTACCAGGCCAAAAAGCCATGATGGAAGCCGCAAAGGCATTAGCCAAAGCAGGAATCAATGTTCGCATCGTTGATAACCAGAACAGTCCAAAAGACCCTGATGAGATTTTGAATCAAGATGGTCCAGAAGCACTCAAGAAGTATGTGAATAACTTGGTTAACCGTATTGACTTCGCACTCAATTACTTCAAAAACACAAATCCATTAACTACGTTAGATTCTAAGAAAGCTCTTATTAAACAATTCATTCCAATCCTTTTAGATATTAAGAGTCAATTAGAACTAGATTCATATCTTATTAAGTTAGCGGGCGTCACAGGATTTGAAGTCCAAGCCATCCGTGAGTTGCTTAAAAAAGCAAGGCTCGAAGCCAAGCAATCATCTAAGGATCCAAGTGTAGTCATTCGTGACTTCCATCCAGAAAGAAAAGTCCTTAGAAGACTCGAACTTGCGGAACGTGAACTCTTATATCAAATGTTAAATAATCAGGAAGCCATTTACTTCTATGATGAAAATGTGGGT
>JAEEGH010003478.1_pt1 | contig 41334 bp, 36 predicted proteins | sample 9134181 | NCBI WGS metagenome assembly JAEEGH01 (sample SAMN16246544, study PRJNA631951) | gut metagenome | biome: gut microbiome; feature: rumen; material: DP-attached | host: Bos | place: Iran: Karaj | collected 2018-10 | reverse complement strand
TCGGCGGCGTCGGGCCTTCGCGGTCCGTGATCACGACGACGGTCTGGTTCAGTTCGCAGTTCTCATAGATCCATTTCGCGTCCGCAACGGTCAGACGCACGCAGCCGTCGGACGCGCCGTGCCCGAGCTGCTCGTATTTCTCCATGTACATCATACGGTGCCCGAGTTCCGGATCGTTCAGCGCGGCGTAGCTGATCGGGACCGAATGGAAGAGGTAGCCGCGATAGAAGCGGCAGGCGTACAGCCCGCAGCAGTAGTTGCCCTCGGTGCCGAGCCGTTTGAATTCGTAGGTCTCATAGATGCGGAACTCGCCGCGCGGCGTCATCTTGTAGGTGCGTCCGGTCGAACAGATCATCACGCGTTCCTCGATCCAGTCGCCGTCCTCGGCACGGAACGCGACCACGCTCTGCGACGGGATATAGACGATCAGCCGCAGCAGTCCGTCCTGCTTCGGCTTGACGGTCGGCGCGTACTTCGGGATCGTCATGACGGCGTCGACCGGTTCCGCGCCCGGCGCAACGCTGCCGTCCGGCGCACAGGGATAGAACGCGGGTTCGCCGCTTCCGACTGTGCCGTAGGCAAAGAAGCGGCCGTCCGATTCCCGCTGCAGCACGCCGGCGGGCGCTGCGGCGACATATCCGCGGCGAATCCGCACCGTATCCGGCAGCGCCGAAGCGACGAACGGTTCGGGCGTCGGCGTCGGGGAAGGCGTGGGGGTGGGCGTCGGTGTCGGCGACGGCGTGGGGGTGGGCGTCGGGACGGGCGTCGGCGAAGCGGTGATCAGCACGACGGCGTCCGTCTGCGTTTGCGGCGTCGGAGGAACGGTCGCCGAAGCGACCGGCGCGGGCGTCATGCAGCCGGTCAACAGCAAAAGCAACAGAAAGATGCAGAACGCGCGCTTCATTGCAGGATCAGTTCTTGTCGAACAGCCGGTTGGTCCTGCGCTGCGGTTCGCAGGTCAGGTTCAGACCGAGACGGCGGTAGACCTCGAGATCCACGCGAGCGAGCATCACGCTCGAATGCGCCTCGAGTCCCTTGAGCGCGTCGAGCGCCTTCATGGCGCGCGCGGCGGTCGGGTTGGTGGTTGCGCAGATGCAAAGCGCATACAGCAGTTCGTCGCTGTGCAGCAGCGGGTTTTCGCTGCCGAAATGATTGGTTTTGAGCTCGCGGATCGGCTGAAGCACGATCGGCGCGATGAGATCGATGTCGGACTGAATGCCGGCGAGCGCCTTCATGGCGTTCATCAGCGCGCCCGCCGCGGCGCCCATCATGGTGCCGTTCTTGCCGGTTACGATCGTGCCGTCCTCAAGCTCGATCGCCATGGCGGGACCGTCGGTTTCCCTGGCGCGCGCCAGAGCCGCCGCCACGACCGGACGGTCGGCGACCGTCACGCCCGCGCGCGTCATGATGAACTCCGCCTTGTCGATCTGCTCGCGTCCGATCAGACCGCGCTTGTACGCGCACGCCGCGTTGTAATAGCGGCGGATGATTTCGCTGCACGCGGCTTTGCGCACCGCTTCTTCGTCGGTGATGCAGAAGCCCGCCATATTGACGCCCATATCGGTCGGCGATTTGTACGGCGAGGTGCCGTAGATATGCTCGAACATCGTATTGAGCACAGGGAAGGATTCGACGTCGCGGTTGTAGTTCGTCGTCATCTTGCCGTACGCTTCGAGATGGAACGGATCGATCATGTTCACGTCGTCGAGGTCGGTCGTCGCCGCTTCATAGGCGAGGTTGACCGGATGCGTAACCGGCAGGTTCCAGATCGGGAACGTTTCGAACTTTGCATAGCCCGCGCGCACGCCGCGCGTGTACTCCTGATAGACCTGCGAGAGGCACACCGCAAGCTTGCCGCTGCCGGGACCGGGCGCGGTGACGACGACGAGCGGACGCGTCGTTTCCACGAACTGATTCTTTCCGAACCCCTCCGGACTCAGGATCAGCGACGGATTCTGCGGATATCCCGCGATCGGGTAGTGCAGATACACCTTGACGCCGAGGCGTTCGAGCTTTTCCTGGAACGCGTCGACCGCCGCCTGATTGTGATACCGCGTGATGACCACGCCCGAAACGAGCAGCCCCTTGCTGCGGAACGCGTCGATCAGCCGCAGAACCTCGCGGTCGTAGGCGATGTCCAGATCGTTGCGCACCTTGTTGTGCTCGATGTCGCCCGCGTGGATCGCGATGATGATCTCGGCGCTGTCCCTGAGCTGTTCGAGCATGCGGATCTTGCTGTCCGGCGCGAAGCCCGGCAGCACGCGCGAGGCGTGGTAGTCGTCGAAGAGCTTGCCGCCGAATTCCAGATACAGCTTGTCCCCGAACTTTTCGATGCGTTCGAGAATCTTCTGCGACTGCATCGAGATGTATTTGTCGTTGTCAAATCCGATCCTTGCCATTTGTTTCTCCCTCAATCCTCATTTTCAAACGGATCCCATCCCGTGACGCGAATCTTCGCCGAGAGGATCCGGTATACGCTTTCGTTGAGCCGCGCTTCCGAGATCGTTCCGTCTTCGACAGCGGCGTACAGTCCCGCCAGAATCTGCTTCTGGTATGTGTGATTCGCTCCGCACAGAATGAGATCGCCGCCCGCCAGAATGAACTGCACGGCGCCGTCCTTCGGCGACGTCTGTTTGCGGAGCCCCGCCATGCGGAAATCGTCGCTCATGACGATGCCGTCGAAGCCGAACGATTCGCGCAGAATCTCGGTGATGAACACCTCCGACTGGCTTGCGATGTGCTCCTCGTCGATCTTCGGATACCGGATATGCGCCACCATGACGCCGTCCGCGGATTTCAGCCCTTCGGCGAACGGCACAAGCTCATAGAGCGACAGGGCGTCGAGCGATTTGTTGACCGTCGGCGTCGACTCGTGCGAATCGGTGTTCGTCGCGCCGTGACCGGGGAAGTGCTTGACGATCGACAGGCACCCGCCGTCGTGCAGTCCTTCGATACAGGCGACGCCGATGCGCGCCGCGCGCTCCGCATCCGCGGAGATGATGCGCTTGCCGAGGAAGCTGTCCTCCGGTTCCCTGCACACGTCGAGACACGGCGCAAGGTCGGTGTTGATGCCGGCGGACAAAAGCCCTTCCGCAATGTAGCGGAACTGCTCCTCGGCAAGGTCCGTGTCGTTCTTCTTGCCGAGCGTTCGCGCGCTCGAAAGCGATTTCTTCCATTTGAAGCGCGTCACGCTGCCGCCTTCGACGTCGGTGCTGATCAGAAGCGGGATTTCGCTGTCGCTCGCCTTTCGCACGCTGTCGCTGAGCTTCCGGCATTGCGAAAAGCCGCCGTCCGAATTGGTGCGCGCCATGTTCTGCCCGTAGAGGATCACGTTGCCGATGCGGTATTCCCGGAGGATCGCCTTGAACTCCGAGCTGATCTCCCGCGTGCCGGAGAAGCCGAACATGCAGAGCTGCCCGATCTTTTCTTCGACCGTCATCGTGTCGATGTACGTCCGCAGCCGGTCCTCAAACGACGGCGTCGGCGTCGCGGTCGGCGCTTCGGTCGGCGTTTCGGTCGGGACGGCGGTCGGCGCGGGCGTCGGCGCAGGCGCGGCGGACGCCTGTGTTTCGACGGGCGTTGCCTCCGCAACGGGCGAAGGCATCAGAACAACCGGCGCGTCCTCCCCTACGCAGCCGAGCAAGACGAATGCGATCAGCAGCAGACACCAAACTCTTTTCATACTACCATTATAACACAGGTCTTGGCAAATTGCCACTCAAACTTCACAATCCGCGCCGATTCGCGAAGTTCACCCGCCACTTGACAGCAGACGCCGATTTATATACTATGGTAAATGGATGGAACTGCCGCACTATCGGGAGGATCGGGGGATCGATATGAACCGTATTCAAAAGATCAATCGGAGCAAATGCGTGATGACGCTGCTGTTTTCGGCGGCGGTCGTGATCTGCGTGTGCGTCGGCGTCGTCATGAATCTCACGACGCTGTACGACGAGAACTTCGACCACATGGGGATCCGGACGTTCTGCATGTTCACCGTCAATTCCAACATCCTGATGGGCGTCTCGATGTTTCTGGTCGTTCCGTACGCGATCGACGGCATCCGCAGGCAGTATTTCCGCCTGCCGGACTGGCTCGTGATCGTGCTGTTCGTTGCGACGACCGCGCTGTCGCTGACGTTTCTGATTTCGCTGTTCGTGCTCGCGCCGGTCAAGGGCTTTGTGCTGATCTTCACCGGCTCGCGCTTCTTCCTGCACGGGCTCTGCCCGATCCTGTCCATCGTCACGTTCTGCTTCGTCCTGAAGGATCTTCGCATTAAGCGGACGACGACGTTCTTCTGCCTGATCCCCGTGTTCATCTACGCCTGCGTCTACTACACGCTCGTCAAGATCGTCGGCGAGGACCGCGGCGGCTGGAACGACTTCTACGGCTTTCTCACGCGCGCTCCGGAATGGATCTCGCTCTCGGCGTTTCTGCCGCTGACCTACGGCATCGCGTTCGTGCTGCGCGTCCTGCACAACGGCTCGCGCGAGCGCTACCGCAACAAGGCGAGCAAGTCCTTTTTCGAGGCGTACAACGCAAAGGACATGCGCGAGGTCATCATGCACATGGCGGCGACCAACAGCCGTCTCGACCGCACCGGCGACATCGTGATCCCCTACCGCGCCCTGCGCGCGCTCCTTTCGAGCGCCGAGGACGAAAAATCCTTCGAGGAATACTGCATCCTGTACATGCGCGAATGCCTCAAGCAGGAGATCGCGCAGGAGTGACGCGCGGCGGCCGTAATTCCGCGTTTTTCACAGAATACGACAGTCTATTTTCGAACGGGACCGGTTTACAGACACGGTCCCTTTTGTTAGAATGGTATCACAGAAAAGATTCCAAAACGGCAATTCCCGCCTTTTTCGGAAACAACCGTTTCGTTTCTTGATCGGAGAACACGGAAGGACAGGTATTAAACTTGAAACAAGCTTTGCTCATGCTTTCGGTCCTGCTGCTCGACGGACTGGTTCTGTACAGCTTCCGTCGAGTGCTGCTTGCGATGCGTTTCGGCAGCTGCGGAAAGGCTGACCGAAAGAAGAAACGGACGGAACGCCTGCAGGAACTGTCGCTTCGGGACAGGCTCACGCTTACCCCGATCGCGGCGGAATGCAAAGCGGCGGAGACGGCGCAGAGGATTCAAAGGTTTTATACCGGATATGCGGTTGTCGCACTGCTTGCCGATGCGTTTCTGCTGTTCACGATTGTTTCGAAACGGCTGCCGCTTCTTTGGATCTGGGTCGCCGTATGCGGCGGCAAAGCAATCGTTGTTGTGCTTTTGCGCATCCTGTTTTACCGGAACGGGCTCAATAGCAATCCGACCGTTTCATGAATGGAGAAATACCATGATCATTCGCAATACTCTGGCATCCGTCGGCGTGCTGATCGCGTATCTGCTGATGCTTCCGCTGTGTTATATTGCATTCGACGTGCGCTTTCATGACGATATCGAATTCGTCCACGGAAGGAGAAGCGCAAAGAAGCTGTTTCGCTTTCCGGAGCGATACGGGAGCATGAAAAAACTGCTGTTCTGGGACATTCGCAAAGACGTGCCCATCAGATATTATTCACAGTTCTGGGTATTCCTCGTTTCTTCCGCTCTGCTTGTCGCGGCGGCGATTGCAAATCTATGGTTCAAGTCGGATTGGACGTTGTTTGCTGTCCGAGCGTCGACGATCTGCGCGCTTCTCTCATGGGCTCCGGCGCTTTTTTCCCGCAGATTTACGCTCTACCGGGGCAACCAAATCCGGAACCGAAAGAAGTATGCCGCAAAGGTCAAAGGAACGCTGAAACAACAGATCGAAAACAGAAGTGCGCTGACGGTGATTTTGAACGCGGTCGGCATTCCGGCGCTGTCCGTGCTGCTCACAGTTCTTCTTTGGTACGCGAAGCTGTTCGGCGGACGATGAGCGGAACGAATTGCCTTGCGGCGCAGGGATACATCTCATCAGTCAACTGCGTTGACAGCTTCCCCTCAAGGGGAAGCCGCTGTGTACGCGCAGCCAAAAGCCTTCCCCCTGATGCGGGGAAGGTGCCGAAGCGTCAGCGAAGGCGGATGAGGAGTACACGCAGAAAAGCGACAGCTTTTCGCGGATCAATGAATTTACGGCGAAGCCGTCACGAATTGCGCCTTGCGGTCATGAATTGTGCTTGCAATCGGGCGCGGGGAGGAGTATACTGAAATTATGATGGGGAGGAATGGGACGGCATCCTGCGATCCCCGCAAAGATTATCTTATAAAGGAGCGAACGAAATGAATCTCGAACATCTCGGTATCATCCATCCCAAAGCGGTTTACCGCAATCTGACGGTTCCGGAGCTGTATGAGCATGCGCTGGAACGCAAGGAAGGCGTCATCATGGACAACGGCGCGCTGCTCGTCAAGACCGGCAAGTACACCGGAAGAAGCGCGCAGGACAAGTTCATCGTGGACAGCGAGGGCGTACACGATCTGATCGCGTGGGGCAAGGTCAATGTGCCGGTCAAGCGTGAAAAGTTCGACGCCATCAAGTCCAAGATGGTCGCGTATCTGCAGGGCCGCGACGTGTTTGTATTCGACGGCTTTGCCGGTGCGGACAAGAAATACGCCAAGAAGTTCCGCGTCATCTGCGAGTATGCAAGCGAAGCGCTGTTCATCCGCGACCTGCTCGTTCGTCCGACGGCGGAGGAGCTGGAAAACTTCGGCGAGCCGGACTACACGCTGATCGCGTGCCCGGGCTTCAAGTGCAGCCCCGAGATCGACGGCACGCGCTCCGAAGCGGCGATTATGATCGACTATGAAGCGCACATGATCCTCGTCGCGGGCAGCCAGTACGCGGGCGAGATCAAAAAGTCCGTGTTCTCCACCATGAACTTCGTGCTGCCTTTGGAAGGCACGCTTCCGATGCACTGCTCGGCGAACATGGATCCCGAAACGAAAGAAACCGCGGTGTTCTTCGGACTTTCCGGTACCGGCAAAACGACGCTGTCCGCCGACCCGAACCGCATGCTGATCGGCGACGACGAGCACGGCTGGGACGACGAGGGCATCTTCAACATCGAGGGCGGCTGCTACGCAAAGTGCATCGACCTCGTCGAGGAGGAGCAGCCGGAGATCTATCACGCGATCCGCTTCGGCGCGCTGGTCGAAAACGTCGTGGTCAACGACAAGCGCGAGCCGGACTATTCCGATCCGTCGCTTGCGATCAACAGCCGCGTCGGCTATCCGGTCGAATACATCCCGAATGCCGCGATCCCCGGCGTCGGCGGCATCCCGAAGGTCGTGATCTTTTTGACCTGCGACTCGTTCGGCGTGCTCCCGCCGATCTCCCTGCTTTCGAAGGAAGCGGCGATGTATCAGTTCGTCACCGGCTTCACCTCGAAGGTCGCGGGCACCGAAATCGGCATCAACGAGCCGGTTCCGACGTTCTCCACGCTGTTCGGCGAGCCGTTCATGCCGCTGCGCGCTTCGGTCTACGCGGGCATGCTCGGCGAGCGCATCGAGAAGTACAACACCAAGGTCTATCTCGTCAACACCGGCTGGGTTTCCGGTCCCGCAGTCAATCCGGACGGATCGAAGAACCCGCGCATGAAGCTGCGCTATACCCGCGCGATGATCACCGCGGCTCTGAACGACGCGTACGCGAAGGAGAACGTGCCGTTTACGCACAACGACGTGTTCAACCTCGACGTTCCGGCGTTCGTGCCCGGCGCGGATGTGCCCGCGGAGATCATGAACCCGAGAAACCTCTGGGCGGACAAGGAAGCCTACGATGCGCAGGCGAAGAAGCTTGCCGGCATGTTCCAGCAAAACTTCGAAAAGAAGTACCCCGACATGCCCGAAGCGATCAAGAACGCAGGTCCGAAAGCATAACGGCAACAGATAAGGGACAGCCCCGATCGGGACTGTCCCTTTTTCAATGCCTGTATTATTGCAGCAGCGCCTCGTCGATCGCTTTTGCGGCGATCTTGCCTGCGCCCATGGCGGAGATGACCGTCGCCGCGCCGGTGACGGCGTCGCCGCCCGCATAGACGTTCTTGCGGGAAGTCAGACCGTCCTCGCTGACGATGATGCCGCCGTGGGAATTGACCTCAAGGCCCGCGGTTGTGTTCTTGATCAGCGGGTTCGGGCTTGTGCCGATCGCGATGACGACCGTATCCACATCGAGCGTGAATTCGCTGCCGGGGATCGGAACCGGACGGCGGCGTCCCTTTGCGTCGGGTTCGCCGAGCTCCATGCGGATGCAGCGCATGCCGGTGACAAAGCCGTTTTTCGGATCGCGCGGATCGTCGGGATTCCGGTATCCGAGGATCTCCACGGGGTTGTTCAGAAGCCGGAAGTCGATGCCTTCCTCCATCGCGTGCTCAACCTCTTCGCGCCTTGCCGGAAGCTCGTCCATCGAACGGCGGTAGACGATGTACACATGCTCCGCGCCGAGCCGCAGCGCGGTGCGCGCCGCGTCCATTGCGACGTTGCCGCCGCCGACCACAGCGACCTTGCCGCCTTTCTGGATCGGCGTTTTGGGATCGTCAAGGTACGCTTTCATGAGATTCGAGCGCGTCAGGAATTCGTTTGCGGAGTAGACGCCCTTCAGGGATTCGCCCGGAATGTTCATAAAGTTCGGAAGCCCCGCGCCGGAGCCGATGAACACGGCTTCGTAGCCCATTTCGAACAGCTCGTCGATCGTCAGCGTCTTGCCGATGACGACGTTCGTTTCGATGTCCACGCCGAGCTCTTTGAGCGTTTCGACTTCCTTTGCGACGATGCTCTTCGGCAAACGGAATTCCGGTATGCCGTAGACGAGCACGCCGCCCGCGGTGTGCAGCGCCTCGAACACCGAGACCGAATAGCCCTTCTTTGCAAGATCGCCCGCGCAGGTGAGTCCCGAAGGTCCCGAGCCCACGATCGCGACCTTGTGTCCGTTCGGTTCGGGCGCAGCGGCTTTTTCCGTCGCGTGTGCGTTGTGCCAATCGGCGACAAAGCGTTCGAGCCTGCCGATGCCGACCGGCTCAAACCTGATGCCCATCGAGCACTTGCTTTCGCACTGCGTTTCCTGCGGACAGACGCGTCCGCAGACGGCGGGCAGGGAGGACGTCTCGTTGATGACCTGATACGCGCCTTCGAAATCGCCGGTCTTGATCTTCATGATGAAGCCCGGGATATCGACGTTGACCGGACAGCCGGCGACGCACGGACGGTTTTTGCAGTTCAGGCAGCGGTTGGCTTCCTCGATCGCGATCTCGACCGGATAGCCGAGCGCAACCTCCTTGAAATTGTGCGCGCGCACTTCGGGCGCCTGCGTCGGCATTTCGTGTTTTTTGGGATTCAGTGCCATGGCGTGTCCCTCCTTTACGCGTGTTTGAAGAGATTGCAGGTCTCCTCGTATGCGTGCCGTTCATAGTCCGCGTACATTCTGCCGCGGCTCATCGCCTCGTCGAAATCGACCTTGTATCCGTCGAAGTCCGGTCCGTCGACGCAGGCGAACTTCGTGACGCGTCTGCCGTCCTCGATGAGCGTCAGGCGGCAGCCGCCGCACATGCCGGTGCCGTCGATCATGATCGGGTTCATCGACACCGTGACCGGCACGCCGAACGGCTTTGCGGTCAGCGTCACGAACTTCATCATGATCAAAGGTCCGATCGTGACGATGAGATCGAACCGTTCTCCGGCTTCGAGCAGCTCCTTGAGCGGCACGGTGACGTTGCCGTGGCGCGCATAGCTTCCGTCGTCGGTCATGACGATCAGCCGGTCCGAACAGGCGCGGAATTCGTCCTCGAGGATCAGCAGGTCCCTGCTGCGGAAGCCGATGATCGAGGTGACCTCTGCGCCGAGCCGGTGAAACTCCTGCGCCACGGGCATTGCGATCGCGCAGCCCACGCCGCCGCCGACGATGCAGACCTTTCTGACGCCCTCGGTGTGCGTCGGTACGCCGAGCGGTCCGACGAAATCCTGCAGGAATTCGCCCGCCTCCTTATGGTTCAGAAGCTCGGTCGTCGCGCCGACGATCTGGAAAATGATCTTGACCGTGCCGCGCGCCTTGTCCGTGCCCGCAACGGTCAGGGGAATGCGTTCGCCCTCCTCGTCCACGCGCAGGATGATGAACTGACCGGGCAGCGCCTTGTTCGCGACAAGCGGCGCTTCGATCTCCATCTGCGTGACGGTCGGGTTCAGGGGTTGTTTGCTTACGATCCGGTACATGCAGGCGTTCCTCCTTCTTTCTTGTCTGTCCGCGGGCGGCGATCCGCTCAGCGGAACGCGATCGCTTCGATCTCCACCAGCGCGTCCTTCGGCAGGCGGCGCACCTCGATCGCGGCGCGTGCGGGGCAGTTTTCGGTGCCGAACAGCTCCTGATACACGGCGTTCATCGCGCCGAAGTCGTTCATATCATAGAGGAATACGGTCGTCTTGACGACGCGGTCCAGGTCCGTGCCCGCCGCGAGCAGGATCTCGCGGAGATTCCGGATGGACTGGCGCGTTTGCGCCGCGATGCCCTCGGGGAACCGGCCGGTCGCGGGATCGAGCGGCAGCTGACCGGATACGAATACGAAATCGCCCGCCGCGACGCCCTGCGAATAGGGACCGATCGCCGCCGGCGCTTTGTCGGTATGAATGCTTTGCTTATCCATGGGTGCGCTCCTTTATCTGTGATACTTCATTATATCATTCCGGCGCGTCAATTTCAATCATCGGATGCTGCGCAAATCCGACGGGAATGACCGTTTTTTCGAAAAAATGCGCGCCGCCCTATATGCAAGCGCCGCCGAACATGATATACTGAACTATCAGGCTGTGCCGACAGCGGCAAATAACGGGGAAAGGAACGCGACGCATGGAACGGAACCGATACTGCGCATTCATCAGCTATCGTCATCAGAGTCCCGATCAGGAGATCGCAAAGGCGCTGCATACGGCGATCGAAACGTACGGCATTCCGGCGGCGGTCAAAAAACAGACCGGCAGGAAGCGCATGGGACGCGTGTTCCGCGATCAGGAGGAATTGCCGCTGTCTTCGAATCTCGGCGCGGACATCGAACGCGCGCTCGACGAAAGCGAATGGATGATCGCGATCTGCTCCCCGCGCTATCTCAAGAGCCGCTGGTGCATCCGCGAGCTCGATTACTTCATCGAACGGAAGGGACGCGAGCGCGTGCTGACGATGCTCGTCGAGGGCGAACCGGTCGACAGCTTTCCGGACGCGGTGCGTTTCGAGCAGAACAAGGACGGCAGAACGGTCGAAGCGGAGCCGCTTGCGGCGGACGTGCGCGGCGCGACGTTTGCCGAACAGCTCAAAAAGCTCAAGAGCGAAAAGCTGCGGCTGCTTGCGCCGATGCTCGGACTCAAGTATGACGATCTCAAGCGCCGCGCAAGGCAGCGGCGGATCCGAATCGCGGCGGCGGTTACGGCGGCGGTGCTCGCCGCGGGTATCGGACTGGCGTCGTATGTGACGGTCAACCATCTTCGCAGCGAAGCGCTTCGCAGGGAGGCGGAGGAACAGGCGGCGCTTGCCGAACGGCAGGCGCAGCTTGCGGCGGAACAGCAGCGCATCGCGGAACAGCAGCGCAAAAGCGCGATCGTCAACAACATCGGAACGCTTTTGGAGCAGGCGGAGGCGAACCGCACGGCGGGCGAACGGCGCGGCGCGGCAACGCTGCTGCTCAACGCGCTGGCGCTCAGCGATCAGGCCGACGGCGCAAAGCGGGAGGAGATCCTCTATGCCATGCGAAAGACGGTCTATACGGAAGCGTTCGAGCGGATCTCCTGCTTCGAAAACAGCGAAGCGCGGCTGTCCGATCTGCTGCCGTCGCCCGACGGCAGGACGGCGATCGCGATCCTTGCGAAGAAGTCCGTCGCGCTGATCGATTTTTCGAGCAACGCCGTCCGGTACACGGTTCCGTGCGGCGACGGCGCGGTGACGAACCTCTGCTTCTCCGCGGACGGATCGCGCTTTGCCGCGATCTGCGAAGCCGGACGCGGCGTGCGCGTGTTCAACAGCGCGGACGGCTCCGAAGCGTTTTCGTACGGGAGCGCAGCCGGCAAAGTCGGCGACATCGTCAATCTGCTGTTCTGGAAGGACGCGGACACGCTGCTGGTGCAGGACAAGGACCGGTTCCTTCTCGTTTCGAAGGACGGCGAACGGCTGTTCTATACGCTCGGCGAGCAGCAGGACGGATATTCCTATACGGACAATCTCTATTCGAAGATGCTGAAAACGACGGTCGAAAAGGAGATGTCCTTGCGCGAGGGCGCGAACATGAAGATTTACGCGACGGAGGACCGCACCCGCATCCTGATTCCCGGACGCGACGGCACGACCGGCGTGATCGTACTCAACGACAGCGGCGAGCGCGTCTGTCTGCTGAAGGATATGCCGGGCACGCCTGCCGAGAAGTACGCGCTGTCGCCGGACGGCAAAAAGGCGGCGTGCGTTTCGGAGGTCGGGTTCTTTGCGGTCTGGGATCTCGAAACCGGCAGATGCAAGGTCTATGAGGACATCCGGCGGCAGAACAGCTCCAACTTCAGCGCGCCGGCGTTCTCGCCCGACGCGAGCGAGGTCGCGTACATCAGCGACGATTCATTCTGGGTGCTGACCTTCGATCCGGTTCCGGTTCTGGTCGAAAACTATATGGACCGTACGGACGGATACGTGCCGGAGGTCTGCTACTCCGCGGACGGGCGCTATCAGCTGCTCGTGAAGCAGCATCTGTACATCATCGACGCGAAGGAGACGCTTCCGAAGTACCGCGAGGAAGGCAAGCGCTATGAAGCGTTTGCGCATGCGAAAGCGCTCGAAAACGTGGTCTTCGTCTCGCGCGACAACGGCGGCGCGTATTTCTACTGCATGCCGCAGAGCGCGGCGATCCGCATGGGCGCGTTCGACGGCAGCCTTTGCGAGGAATACAATCCGCGCGACTGGCCGGAGGGGCAGAATCAGGGGTTCCCCGGCGAATACGGCGAGCTGATCGGACAGCCGTTCCCGTACCGCTATTACGCGCGCGACGGCAAACACATCGCGCTCGCGTACCGCGACGGCACGATCGAGCTGTACGACGTGGACGGCGACGGTTCGGTCAAGGATCTGATCACGCCGCTGAACGGTGAGGCGCAGACGATCGGCATGACCGAGCACCGTCTGGTCGCGGCGGACGGAACGGGACGCCTGCTGTTCTACGATCTCGACAGCAATACGGTGATCGGAACGGTCACGAATCTCTACAACTACCACCTGTTTGCGTTCGATCCGAGCGGGCAGTACGTGATGGCTGCGCGCAGAGGCGATCAGCAAATCGACGTCTATGACGCCGTGCGCGCGGAACTGCTGTTTTCGATGCACACGGACGAGAACGATACGGTCGACACCTTTGCGTTCTCCGCGGACGGGCGGTATGCGGTCGCACATACGGAAAAAGGCGATCTGATCGCCGATCTGTATCCGGACGCGGACGCGCTGATCCGCGAGGCGCAGCGCCTTGCGCGGCTGTATCAGGAGGATTGACAAGAAGATGAGACGATTGAAACTGCTGCTGATTCTGCTGCTGATCCTTGCGCTGCCTGCATGCAGCGGAGAGACGGCTCCTGAGCCGATCCCCGTTCTTGAGGCGACGCCGACGCCGACCGCGACGCCGACCGCAACGCCGACGCCCACCCCGACGCCGACGCCCACGCCGACACCGACACCGACGCCCACACCGATGCCGACACCCACGCCCACGCCGACGCCCGTCCCGACGCCGTTCGGCGTTGTCTGGATTCCGGACACGCAAAAGCTGACGGCAACCTATGACGAGGAGATCCTTGCGCAGCTGGACACGCTCGGCGAAGACATCGCGACACGCATCGATTCGGAGCAGCTGGTTGCGGTGCTGCATACGGGCGACATCGTCGATTTTCCGAACCGCACGTGGCAGTGGGAGCATTTCGACCGCTGTCTGAACGCGTTTATCGACCGGATTCCGTTCTATCCGGTCTCCGGCAACCACGACATCGGCAAGTACGATTCCCTGACCGGCGGCGGATACGGCGGATATCTCAAACAGCCGTTTCTGCAGCGTTTGCCGGAGGGACAGACCTTTGAGGGCGGCAAGATGTTCTATGCCGTTCTGAACGACGGCGACGCGCCGATCCTGCTGCTCGGGCTCGGCTATGACATGGGACGCGAGCGTAAGGAGCTTGCGTGGATCGACGAGGTGCTGACCGCGCATGCGGACATGCCGTGCGTCATCATCACGCACGCCTTCCAGGTCCGGCCGGGCACGATCCTGTCCTACTGCAACTACATCGAGCAGAAGATCGTGCGGAAGTACCCGAACATCCGCATGATCCTGTGCGGACACGCCCGCGGCTTCTTCCGCAACGTGATGACCTATGACGACGACGGCGACGGCGCCATAGACCGCTCGGTACAGGTGCTGATGCTCAACGATCAGGACGGCGAGTTCCTCTATCGCATTCTGCGGTTCGATCCGGTCGAACGCACCGTCGAGGTGCGCACGTACAAGATCGGCTCCGACGAGAGGATTCCGGACAGCGCGCGCTTCAAGCAGCCGGCGGACTTTACGATCGAGGACGCGTTCTGAGCATGGAGACGTTTCTGTTCGATCTGTACGGCACGCTTGCGGACGTGCACACCGATGAGTCGCAGCCCGCGCTGTGGGAAGACGCGGCGGCGGACGCGACCGCGCGCGGCGCGGCATACACCGCCGAAACGTATCGCAACGCATATCTTGCGATGTGCGAAGACGAGGTACACCGGCGCGCGGCGGAGCTGCCCGGCGTACCGGAGCAATTCATCGAGCCGGAGCTTTTGAACGTGTTTCTGCGTCTGCTGCGCACCGAAGACCGTGCGGCGGCAGCGGCGCACGCAAGACGGTTTCGCGTGCGTTCGACGAAGCGGCTTTGTCCGATGCCGCACGCGATCGAAACGCTCGACGCGCTGAAACGGCGGGGCAGGCGCATCTTTCTGCTGTCCAACGCGCAGTCGTGCTTTACAAACGACGAGCTGGACGCGCTGGACCTTTTCGACCGCTTCGACGGGATCCTGCTTTCGAGCGACGCGGGCATGAAAAAGCCGTATCGCGGGCTCTTCGAGCGGCTCCTCAATCGGTATGACATCGATCCCGAAACGGCGCTGATGGTCGGAAACGACGCGATCGCCGATATGGGCGGCGCCGCCGGCGCGGGGATCAGAGGCGCGTATATCCACACGTGGCAGTCGGGCGAACGCCCGAAGACGCTGCCGCGGGGCTGCTTTGAGATCACGGATCTTTTGGAACTACTTTCGGAAAGCGAGGCGTAACGGTATGCGGAAATGGGTTTGGATACTGGTGTTGCTGCTGCTGTGCGGCTGCACGCAAACGACAACGGAAAAGGAGAAGGAAATGAAGCAATATCCGGTCAATGACATCACGGAAACCTTTGCCTGGATCGGCAAGACGGCGGAGGAGCTCGGCATCGACGAATCGTATCGCGACGGATACAGCATCCGCATCACCGGCGAGCTGTTCGGCCGCAAGGTGGACGGCACCGCGTACATGGGCACCGATTTCGATTCGCCGGGGCGCGAGGTTCGCGTCAGGGAGATTGCGGTCTTCGACAAGCTTGAATACCGCAAGTCGACGGAGGAGAGCCTTGTCGAACGCTACGGCAAGGCGTACCTTGAGGGCGTGGAGCCGTATGTGGCGTCGAACGGCGGCGCGACGTACTGGAGCCGCTACTGGACCGGCGAGGGCGTGATCACCGTCTCGAACGGACAGAACAACGACTGGTATATGTTCTCGTATGTCGTGACGGAGATGCCGGCGGAAATCAAAAAGCAGCTTGCCGGACTGACGGTCAAGGAGCTGATGTACGGCACCGGCGTGCTGTTCGAGTTCCGGGACGGCGAGATCGAGGATCTTATGATCCACGAGACGGAATACGAGGGCAGCAAGGCGTACCGCGTGACGTTTACGCGCGACGGCGTCGGCGTTACGGCAATCATCGTCAACGACGGCGAAGCGCTGTACGACGCATTTTTGAACGACGGCACCGACTGGACGCAGGAGCGGATCAAGGACGTGATCGACAGCCTGCGCTGCATCCGCGAGGACGGCACGGGACGGATCGTGCAGAAGAACGTTTTCGGCGCGTTCTGGCTCATCGAAACCGACGCGCCGGTCACGGAGGAATCGCTCAAAGAACTCGAAACCTTCATCCTGAGCCGCTGGCTGTTCAAAGAGTAAGGAATAGGAATATAAAAAGACTGTCGCGCTTGCGGCAGTCTTTCTTTTCGGATACGTTTTGTTCAATCGATCGCGCCGAAGGCTTATTCGTCGCTGCGGTAAGCGGAGACCACGTCGTCGTCGAGCACGACCGCAAGCAGCATTTCGCCCTTGCTCGCCTTCGGTTCGATGTGGATCTGTTCGGTGTTCAGCGGCGTCTTGGTGCCGTGGCGCTGTTCGATCACGAGCGTAAACGGGTTCTGCACCGTTCCGGCATAGACGATGCGAGAGCCGTTGCTGCCGTTCTTGCGGAAGTCGAACGTCTTGACGCCCTTGCCGTTTCTGCCCTGCAGTTCGTAGTCAAAGAGGAAGCTGCGCTTGCCGAAGCCGCGGTCGGTGAGCACGATGAGCTCGCCCTCGTCGCCGACCGGCATGCATGCCATGACGCGATCCTTCGGTTCCAGCTTGATGCCGATGACGCCCGCCGCCGCGCGACCGGTTTCGGGGACGGAATCCGCCGCAAAGCGGATGCACATGCCGCGCTCGGTGACGAGCAGGATGTCCATCGTGGGCATCGGATACGCGCCCAAGAGCGCGTCCTTGTCCTTGAGGTTCAGCGCCGCCGTACGTTTGCCGCGCACGCGATAGTCCGCGGCTTTACTGCGCTTCACCATGCCGCCGGTCGTGCAGAACAGATAGCTGCCCTCGTCGGTATCCGGGAACGCGCCGACGATCGTTTCGCCCTTTTCAAGCTCGATCAGGCTGACGAGATTTGCCGCGCGCGCCGCGGGACGCGTTTCGGGAATGTCGGCGACCTTGAGGTTCAGCATCGCGCCGCGGTTGGTGAACAGGCGGATGCTCTCGTTGCTGTTGACCTCTAAGATGCGTTCCGGCTTGTCCGCGCGGATCTGCGAAAGGTTGAACTGGCGTTTCAGACACTTGCGGATCTTGAGGTCGGCGCAGACCGCGACGATCATCTCCTCGACCGTCTCCGGCTCGTTCGTCTGGGCTTCGATCTCGCCCTCCGCCGAGATGATCTGCGTCTTGCGTCTGCCGTCGAACAGCTTGCGCACGTCGAGCAGCTCCTTTTTGATCAGATGCACGAGCTTTGTATCCGACGCGAGGATCGCTTCGAGCTCCGCGATCAGCTTCTTGACGTCCTTGTATTCCTTTTCGATCGAAAGAAGTTCGAGATTCGTCAGCTTCTGCAGGCGAAGATCGAGGATCGCCTGCGCCTGAATCTCGGTGAGGCCGAAGGTCTTCATCAGGCCTTCGCGCGCTTCCCTCGGCGATTTGCTTGCGCGGATCAGCTTGATCACGCGGTCGAGGTTGTTGACCGCCACCATCAGACCTTCCAGAATGTGGCAGCGCTTCCTTGCGATCTCGAGCTCGGTCTTGGTGCGGCGCGTCACGACGGAGCGCTGATGGCGCACGTAGTATTCGATGATCTGCTTGAGGTTCAGCTGCTGCGGCTTGCCGTCCGCAATCGCCACGTAGTTCGCGCCGAACGTGCACTGCAGGTCGGAGTATTTGAACAAAAGCTGCAGGATGCGCTCCGGATCGCCGTCCTTCTTGACCTCGATGACGGCGCGCGTGCCCATGCGGTCGCTTTCGTCGCGGATGTCGGAGATCGCGGCGAACATCGCCTTCTTCTCCTGCGTGATCTCGAGGATCTTCGAGAGGCACGCCGCCTTGTTGATCTGATACGGGAATTCGTCGATGACGATGCGCGTCTTGCCGTTCTTGACCTCCTCGAAGTGCGTGCGCGCGCGCATCGTGAGCTTGCCGCGTCCGGTCTCGTAGCTTTGCGCGATCTCGGAGGAATCCAGAAGGAACCCGCCGGTCGGGAAATCCGGCGCCGGCATGATCTTCAAAAGGTCCGGAATCTTGATGCGCGGATTGTCGAGCACCGCGATGACCGCGTCGATCGCCTCCACCGGATTGTGCGGCGGGATCGAGGTCGCGAGACCGACCGCAATGCCGTTCGCGCCGTTCACCAGCAGGTTCGGGAAGCGTCCGGGCAAAAGCTCCGGCTCCTTCAGCGTGTCGTCGAAGTTCCAGGTAAAATCGACCGTGTCCTTGTCGATGTCTTTTAAGAGCAGCATCGCGGCGTCGGTCATGCGCGCTTCGGTGTAGCGCATCGCCGCGGCGGAGTCGCCGTCGACCGAGCCGAAGTTGCCGTGTCCGTCGACGAGACAAACGCCCATATTGAACGGCTGCGCCATGCGCACCATCGCGTCGTAGACCGAGGAATCGCCGTGCGGATGGTATTTGCCGAGACAGTCGCCGACGATACGCGCGCTCTTGCGGTGCGGCTTGTCGGGGGAGAGCCCCAGTTCCATCATCGTATAGAGGATGCGCCGCTGCACGGGCTTCAAGCCGTCCTCGACGCGCGGCAGAGCGCGCTCCAGGATGACGTGCTGCGCATACGGCATCATCGATTCGTGCATGACCTCGTCCATGCTCTTCAAGAGGATGGTTTCGGTCGGCTGCGGTGTCGTTGTCTTTGCCATGGCTTACTCCTTGATCTTTTCAAACACTGCGCTACTCCGGTTGAAGTCCGCGTACTCGAAGATGTACTCCTTGCGCGACTGCACCTTGTCGCCCATCAGTACGGTGACGAGGTGTTCGACCTCCGCGGCGTCCTCGATCGTGACGCGCGTCAGCCGCCGCCGCTCGGGATTCATCGTCGTTTCCCAAAGCTGCTCGGGGTTCATCTCGCCGAGCCCCTTATAGCGCTGCAGCGTGTAGTTCTTGCCGGTGATGCCGCGCATCGCGGCCTTGAGCGCCGGATCGTCGTAGCAGTAGATTGGCGGCTGATTCGCTTTCTGAACGCGGTACAGCGGCGCCATGCCGATGTACACATGCCCCTCGGTGATCAGCGGGCGCATGTAGCGGTAGAAGAATGTCAGGAGGATCGCACGGATGTGCGCGCCGTCCTGGTCGGCGTCGGCAAGAATGATGATCTTGTTGTATTTCAGCGAGGAAATGTCGAAATCGTCGCCGATGCCGGTGCCGAGCGCCGTGATGATCGAGCGGAACTCGTCGTTCTGCAGGACCTGTTCGAGCCGCTTCTTTTCGACGTTCAGCGGCTTGCCGCGCAGCGGCAGGATCGCCTGAAACTTGCGGTCGCGTCCCTGCTTCGCGCTGCCGCCTGCGGAGTCGCCCTCCACGATGAACAGTTCGTTCAAAGAATAGTCGCGTCCGGTGCAGCTAGATAGCTTTCCGACGAGCGGCGCGTTTTCGAGCTTGCTCTTTTCGCGCGCGTTCTCCTTCGCCTTGCGCGCCGCGCTTCTGGCCTTTGCGGCCTTGACCGCCTTTTCCGCGATCAGGTTTGCGGTGTTCGCGTTCTTGAGGTTTTCAAGCCACGGCACGAGCGTCTGCTGCAGCACCGCCTCGACCGCCGGACGCGCCTCGGTGTTGCCGAGCTTCGTCTTGGTCTGTCCCTCGAACTGTACGGTGTGCATCTTCAGAGACAGCACCGCGGTCATGCCCTCGCGGAAATCCTCGCCCGCAAGCGACGGATCCTTGTCCTTCAGAATGCCGTTTTTGCGGCAGTAGTCGTTGAAAATCTTCGTGATCGCCGCCTTGAAGCCGGTTTCGTGCGTGCCGCCCTCGGTCGTCGGGATGTTGTTGACGTACGACGCGATCGTTTCGGCGTATTCGTCGTTGTGCAGGATCGCGACCTCGACGCGGATGCCGTTCGACTCGCCCTGAAGGTGGATCGGCGGATCGTACAGCGCGTTCTTGTCCTCCTGAATGTAGCGCACGAAGTCCGAAAGTCCGCCGTCGTACTTGAACTCCGCGTGCTTCTGCTTCTCGCGGTTGTCGTCGAGCACGAGCTTCACGCCGCGATTCAGGTATGCAAGCTCGCGAAGCCGCTTCATGACCACCGAATACTGCATGTCGATCGTCTCAAACACGCGGTCGTCGGGCAGAAACGTCACGACCGTGCCCTGCTTGCGGGTGCGGCCGATCTCGGTCAAAGGATACTTCGGCTTGCCCGAAACGATCTTGCCCTCCTCGTTTTCGACGCTTTCGAATTCGATGCGGTAGGCGCGGTTTTCGTGATAGACCTCGACCTGCACCCAGCGCGACAGCGCGTTGACGACCGATGCGCCGACGCCGTGCAGACCGCCGGAATACGAATAGGCCGCGTTGCCGAACTTGCCGCCGGCGTGCAGCTGCGTAAAGACGACCTCGACGCCCGAGACGCCCAGCTTTTCATGGATGCCGACCGGGATGCCGCGGCCGTTGTCGCTGACGGTCACGGAACGGTCGCGGTTCAGCGTCACGGTGATTTCGCTCGCGTAGCCGTTCGCCGCCTCGTCGATCGAGTTGTCCACGATCTCCCAGAGAAGGTGGTGGAGCCCCGGCAGGCCGGTCGAGCCGATATACATGCCGGGACGCATACGCACCGCGTCCAAACCCTCCATGACGGTTATATTTTTGACGGAATACTCTTCCATAGATTGCCTCCGATACTGAGTTCTGTTGATTATACCACAAGATGTAGTGCCTGCGTAAGATTTCGACGCCGTATTTACGTTTTATTCATATTTCATAGAAAATTCGCTTTTCTGACGCATTTGCATGGTGACAAGAGAGGGCGTTTGGTGTATAATCTACTATGTATACATATGTGGAAGTATACCTTTCACGGAGAGGAGCCGCATGGAAACCGTCTTTTCGCATACGCCGATCATGGTTTCGGACGTGCTCGGGCTGCTGCAGCCGGAGCGCGGCGGGATTTTCGTGGACGGAACGCTCGGCGGCGGCGGACACGCGGAGGCGGTTTTAAAAGCGCTCGGCGACGGCGGCAGACTCTACGGCATCGACCGCGACGACGACGCGCTGCGGGCCGCAGGCGCGCGGCTTTCCGGATTCGGCGACCGCTTTACGGCGATCAAGGGCAACTTTTTCGACATGCGCGAGCTGCTTCTGGCGCGCGGCGTGCAGAAGGTCGACGGCATTCTTCTGGACCTCGGCGTCAGCTCCTATCAGCTCGACGCGGCGGAGCGCGGATTTTCGTACAAGGCGGAAGCGCCTTTGGACATGCGCATGGATCAGAGCGCGCCGCTGTCGGCAAAGACCGTGGTCAACGAATGGCCGGAGGAGGAGCTTCGGCGCATCTTCTGGGAATACGGCGAGGAGAAGTTCTCCTCAAAGATCGCGCGGCGCATCGTCGAGCAGCGGCAGATTCAGCCGATCGAAACGACGACGGAGCTTGCGGCGCTGATCAAGAACGCGATCCCCGCAAAGTTCCGCAACGAGCCGCAGCATCCGGCGCGGCGCTGTTTTCAGGCGATCCGCATTGCGGTCAACGGCGAGCTCGACGGGCTGAACGACGCGATTCAATCGGCGCACGACCTTCTGAATGTCGGCGGCAGACTGGCGATCATCACGTTCCATTCGCTCGAGGACCGGATCGTCAAGAATGCGTTTCGCACGTTCGAGAACCCCTGCATCTGCCCGAAATCGGCGCCGGTGTGCATCTGCGGCAGAAAGCCTACCGCAAAGGTTCTGACGCGCCATCCGATCGTCGCGTCGGAACGGGAACAGACGGAGAATTCGCGCTCGACGTCCGCAAAGCTCAGGGCAATCGTGCGCATCGATCCCGAAACGGGAACATATTGATAAGAAAGGAGCCGCGGCATGGACGTCTCGTTCGACAAGAATCCACGCAAGATACGCAATCCGCAGACACGGATCTTTTCGCCGACGCAGACGGGCACGCCGACGCCGGTGCTGGAGGACGCGTCCATGCCCGTGCGCCCGCAGCCGAGCCGCGAGGAACGCACCGCAAAGAAGGTCAAGACCGTGGTGCGGCTGTCGACCTCCTCCAAGGTGCTGATCCTGCTGTCCGTGTTCGCGATCGCCGCGACGGCGCTGGTCGCGCTGTTCGGCGCGGCGGAATACGCAAGGATCATCAGCGAAACGGCGGCGGTCAATTCCGAGATCGAGACCTACACCGAGCAGATTTCCCAGTTGAAGAAGGCGCAGAGTTCGATGAACGACTTCGCCACGATCAACGAGATCTGCCGCGAACGCGGCATGACGATGAACTGGTACCGGGGCGAAGCCGCAGGCACCGCGCCCGCGGCGGGCGGAGCGACGGCGTCGCCTGCGCCGACTGCGCCGGCAACCACCGAACCGAACGGAGAATGACGGAATGAACACAACCCGATCCGGTGCGAAATCGACCGCGGCGAAGCGCCGCGCAAAGAACAGTCGGGTTCGCATCGCACCGCAAAAGAGAAAGCTTCTGGTAGCCATGCTGTTCGCAGGGCTTGCCTTTGCGTTGGTGATCGGCAAGCTGTTCGTGGTTTCGATGATTCAGGGCAAGGACTGGACGAACAAGGCGATGCGGCAATGGACGCGCGTCGTCTCGCTGAAAGCCGAACGCGGCAAGATTCTGGACCGCAACGGCACGGTGCTCGCCTCGTCGTATACGACCTATCAGGTCTGCGTCAACCCGCAGAACATCCAGCCAAGCGACCGCGAACGTATCGCGAACATCCTTTCGATGTATCTGAACCTCGATTACGACACGGTCTACGCAAAGCTGATCAAGAAAAAGCGCGTCAGCACGCCGACGCCGGATCCGAACAATCCGGAAGCGACGGTCGCGCCGGAAAGCCACGAGGAAAAACTCCTGTCGCAGGTCAAGATCAAGGACCAGGTTGACAAGGAGGTTATCAGCAAGCTCAACTCCATGCAGCTCGGCAGCGGCGTCAGCTATTACAGCGACGTCAAGCGCGACTATCCGGAGTCGGGCTACTATGCGCAGCTCATCGGCTTTACGAACATCGACGGCGACGGACAGACCGGCGTGGAGCTGACCTACAATAAGGAGCTTGCGGGCACGGACGGCTATCAGAAGACGGACACGGACCGCGACAACAACCCGGTGCCCGGCGGCGAGGAGGAGTATATCGAATCGATCCCCGGCGCAAACGTCGTGCTGACGACGGATACGGGCCTGCAGGGCATTCTGGAAAACGCGCTGGAGGAAGCCTGTGCGATCAACAACGCCAAGACGGCGTCCGGCCTGCTGCTCGACGCGCAGACCGGCGCGATCCTTGCGATCGGCAGCTATCCGAGCTTCGATTCCTCGAACCCGCCGCGTTCCGACGCGAAGACGCTGCTGGAGCTTTCGAAAAACCGCATCGTGACCGACACCTACGAGCCGGGCTCGACGTTCAAGGTCGTCACGCTCGCGGCGGCGCTCGAATCCGGCGCGGTGACGGTCGGCACCGAGTTCAACTGCAAGGGCTCGCTGACGATCAAGGGCGACAAGATCAAGTGCTGGAAGAGCGGCGGGCACGGCAGGGAATCGCTCATGGAGGCGGTGGCGAACAGCTGCAATCCGGCGTTCATGTCGATGGCGCTGAAGATGGGCATCGATACGTTCTATGACTACATCTTCCAGTTCGGCTTCGGCGAAGCGACCGGCAGCGGCGTCATGGGCGAAACGAGCGGCAAGGTCACGCACAAGAAGTACATCCGCGACGCCGACCTTGCGCGCATCGGCTTCGGACAGAGCATCAGCTGCACCGGCATGCAGCTTGCGATGGCGTTCACCGCCTGCATCAACGGCGGCGAGCTTCTGAAGCCGTACGTCATTTCGGAGATCGTCGATCAGGACGGCAACGTGCGGCTCAAAAACGAGCGCACGGTCGTGCGGCAGGTGATTTCGCCGTCGACCTCCACGCTGATCCGCTCGCTCCTCCGGAACGTCGTGGAGCACGGCAGCGGCAAGAACGCGCAGGTGTACGGCTATTCGGTCGGCGGCAAGACGGGCACGTCGCAGAAGTACGAGGAGGACGGCAGCGTTTCGAAGAGCAAGCTGATCGCCTCGTTCATCGGGTTTGCGCCGGTCGACGATCCGCAGTTCGTCTGCCTCATCATCGTGGACGAACCGCAGGTGCCGCAGGTCTACGGCAGCACAGTCGCAGCGCCGTTCGTGCAGGAGGTTCTGGCAAGCGCGCTGTCGTATACGGGCGTGCAGCCGGACAACACGAACCAGTCGGTCATGGTCCCGAACATCAAGGGACTGACCGTTACGCAGGCGGCGCGCATTCTGAAGGACGCGGGGCTCGAGGCGATCTATCTCGAGCAGGAAGCGGATTCGACGGTCGGCAACCAGTCGCCGGCGCCGAACACCGTCGTCGTGCGCGGCAGCACGGTGCTGCTGTATTCGACGGGGTACGCGTTCTTTGCGGAACTGAACGAAGAAGTGGAAATGGTCGAGGTGCCGGACGTGTACGGAAACGACCGCATGGACGCGCTCGACAAATTCAAGAAAGCCGGACTGATCATGGATTACGACAAGCACAACTGCGCGGGAACGGTGGTCAATCAGGACATCGCGGCAGGCTTCAAGGTGCCGGTCGGCACGGTCGTACATGTGTGGTTCGAAGTGAAGAATAAAGACTGAACGGGGGAAATGACGATGTTGTTATCGGGTATAGCCGCCGATCTCAGGCTGCCCGTCACGGGCGGCGACGCGGAGATCACGTCGGTGGAGTACGATTCGAGAAAGGTTCATGACGGCAGTCTGTTCTGCTGCATGAAGGGGCTTGTGTCCGACGGACACAACTTTGCCGCGCAGGCGGTGGAGAAGGGCGCGGCGGCGCTGCTGGTCGAGCATCTTCTGCCGCTGGACGTGCCGCAGATCGTGGCGCCGGACGGACGCGTGGCGATGGCGCATGCCGCGGCCGCGTTCTACGGGCATCCGGAGCGAGAGATGATCATGCTCGGCGTGACCGGTACGAACGGCAAGACGAGCACGACCTATATGGTCAAGTCGATCGCCGAAGCGGCGGGCAAAAAGGTCGGGCTGATCGGCACGATCCAAAACATGATCGGCGACGAAATGCTCGAAACCGGACGCACGACGCCGGAATCGGCCGACCTGTTCGCGCTTCTGCGCCGCATGGCGGACGAGGGCGTGGATCTGGTGATCATGGAGGTGTCGAGCCATGCGCTCGTGCAGGACCGCGTCGCGGGCATTCCGTTCCGTGTCGGGCTGTTCACGAACCTCACGCAGGACCATCTCGATTATCACAAGACCTTCGATCACTACCTCGAAGCGAAAAAGCTGCTGTTCCGGCAGAGCGACCTTGCGATCATCAACATCGACGACGCCTATGCGGAGCGCATGATGGACGGGCTTACGATCCCGATCAAAACGATGGGCATTCAGCACCGCGCGGACTATACGGCGATCAACATTGACATCCGCACCGACGGCGTGCGCTTCCATCTGCGCACCCCGAACGGCGAAGGACCGGTCAGAATGCACATTTCCGGCCTGTTCTCGGTCTACAACGCGATGGGCGCGGCGGCGATCACGCAGTCGATCGGCATTTCGTTTGCGGACATTCTCAGGGGACTCGAATCGCTTTCGGGCGTTGCGGGACGGCTCCAGTCGGTCAACACGAACGGACATCCCTTTGCGGTGTACGTGGACTACGCGCATACGCCGGACGCGCTCGAAAACGTGCTGACCTCGGTGCGCGAGTTTGCAAAGGCGCGCGTCGTCTCCCTGTTCGGCTGCGGCGGCGACCGCGACCGCACCAAGCGTCCTTTGATGGGCGAGATCGGCGGGCGGCATTCGGATTTTGTCGTCGTCACGAGCGACAACCCGCGGACCGAGAATCCCGAGGACATCGTGCGCGCCGTGGAGCTCGGCGTACAGAAGAGCGGCACGCCGTACGTTTCGATCGTCAACCGCAGGGAGGCGATCGCCTACGCGCTGTCGATTCTCGAGCCGGAGGATATCCTCGTCATCGCGGGCAAGGGGCATGAGAATTATCAGGAGATCAACGGCGTCAAGCACCACTTCGACGACCGTGAGATTGTAGAGGAGCTTTTGAAGGATTAAGAGGGAAACGCCATGGATACCATTGTTGTCAATTCGCTGCTTGCGCTGATCACCGCATTCGGCGTTGCGGCGCTGCTGGGACCGATCCTGATTCCGGTTCTGCACCGGCTGAAATTCGGACAGAACGTGCGCGACGACGGACCGCAGACGCATCTCAAAAAGCAGAACACGCCCACGATGGGCGGCGTGATGATCCTGATCGCGATCGTGATCGCCACGCTGATCTTCGCGCGCAAAAACTACTCGCTTGCGATCATCGCGCTGCTGATGGCGGTGCTGTTCGGGCTGATCGGCTTCTTCGACGACTTCATCAAGATCATGAAGAAGCGTTCGCTGGGACTTCGCGCGTGGCAGAAGATCGTCGCGCAGTTCGTGCTCGCGCTCGGCTTTGCGCTCGTGATGTATTTCCATCCGCAGATCGGCAGCACGATCTGGTTTGACCGCGTCGATCTCGGCATCTTCTTCATTCCGTTCGCGATGTTCGTCATCATCGGGACCGTGAATTCCGTCAATCTGATCGACGGACTGGACGGGCTTTCGAGCTCCGTCACCTCGGTGTATTCGACGGCGACCGGCGTGATGATCGTGCTGTTCGTGCTGACCTACAGCCATCGGGCGATCCTGACGGCGGAACAGACCGTTCTCGAACAGAATATGCTCGAAGGACTGTCCGGCATGTCGGTGTTCGCGTTTGCGACGGCGGGCGGGTGCCTCGGGTTTTTGGTGCACAACGTCTATCCCGCCAAGGTCTTTATGGGCGATCTCGGCGCGTTCACGCTCGGCGGCGCGGTCGCCGCAATGGCGCTGCTTACCCGCACTTCGCTGCTGCTGCCGCTGATGGGCGTCATGTACGTCGCCACGTCGGTATCGGTCATCCTGCAGGTCGGCTCCTATAAGCTGCGGAACAAGAAGCGCATCTTCCGCATGGCGCCGCTGCATCATCATTTCGAGCTCGGCGGCACGCCGGAGACGAAGATCGTTTCCATGTACAGCGTCGTCACCGCGATCGCATCCGCGGGCGCGCTGCTGGTTTTCTGGCTCTGCAAGTAAGGAGGATTCTATGGCTAAACAAAAGACGGCTCTGATCGTCGGCATGGCAAAGAGCGGCATCGCCGCGGCGCGCCTTCTGTATCAGGACAACTACCGCATCATCGTCAACGATATGAAGCCCGAGATTCAGGGGCTGTTCGATCAGCTTTCGGGCATCGCGTACGAGGTCAAGCTCGGCGCGAACCCGATGGACCTTCTGGACGGCGTGGACCTTCTGATTCCGAGCCCGATCATTCCGATGACGCGCAACTTCATCGTCGAGGCGAAGCGCCGCGGCATCGAGGTCATCAGCGAGATCGAGCTCGGCTACCGCTATTCGAAAGCGGACTTCGTCTGCATCACCGGCACCAACGGCAAAACGACCTGCACGGCGCTGACCGGCGAGCTGTTCAAGGCGGCGGGCTATCACACGTTCGTGCTCGGCAACATCGGCGTGGCGATCTCGGCGCACGCGCTCGAGACAAAACCCGGCGACATCGTCGTGGCGGAGACCGCGGCGCTGCAGCTCGAGGGGAACGTGCGCTTCCATGCGAAGGCGGCGGGCGTGTGCAACATCACGCCGGACCATCTCGATCACTTCGGCACGATGGAAAACTACATCGAAGCCAAGGCGAAGATTCTGGACAACCAGACCGCGGACGATTATGCCGTTCTGAACTGGGACGACGAAACGGTGCGCGGCTTTGCGAGCCGCACGCCGGCGCATGTGCTGTACTTCTCCAGAAAGACCGAGGTCGAAAACGGCATGTTCGTGCGCGACGGCATGCTGATCTACCGCATGAACGGCGAGGAAAAGACGCTGATGGCGGCGGACGAGATCCGCATCCCCGGCGGACACAACCTCGAAAACGCGATGCTCTGCGCGCTGATGGCGCTTTCGTGGGGCATCAAACCCGAAACGATCCGCGAGGTGCTGATGACCTTTGCGGGCGTCGAGCATCGCATCGAGTACGTCTGCACGCGCAGCGGCGTCGACTATATCAACGATTCGAAGGGCACGAATCCGGCGTCCACCATCCGCGCGATCGAGGCGATGAAGAAGCCGACCGTCCTGCTTCTGGGCGGCTACGACAAGCACATCGGCTTCGACGAGCTGTTCGACGCGTTCACGCCGATCGTCAAGGCGTGCGTCGTGCTCGGCGACACCAAACAGCAGATTCTGGACTGCGCGGCGGCGCACGGATACCGCGAGCTCTGCCGCACGGCGGATACATTTGAGGACGCGGTCAACAAAGCGCGCGAGCTTGCCGAGCCCGGCGACTGCGTGCTCTTAAGCCCCGCATGCGCAAGCTGGGATATGTTCGATAACTACGAAACGCGCGGACGTGTGTTCAAAGAGATCGCACGCGCATACGAATAAACGGAGAGAGAATGGCGGAACAAAAGGCGAAAAAAGAATCGATCTTCAAGCGCTTGCAGAACGCGCGGCTTTTGCGCGGCAAGATGGACTTTTCCATCCTGCTGATGATTTCCGTGCTCTGCGCATTCGGGCTTGTCATGGTCTTTTCCGCCAGCTACTATTACGCGCAGCACTATTCCGGCGCGAACCACGACAGCTTCTACTACCTGAAGCGTCAGCTCGTCTACCTTGCGATCGGTTATCCGATCATGCTGCTGGTGTCGCTCATCGACTACCGCATCATTGAAAAACTGCGTTCGCTGTTCATGGCGATCTCGATCGTTCTGCTGATCGCGGTGCTTCTGTGGGGGCGCGACTTGAACGGCGGCAAGCGCTGGCTGGTCATCGCCGGTATCTCGATTCAGCCTTCGGAGCTTGCCAAGTTCGGTCTCATGATCTTCATGTGCTCGTACATGTCGCGTCACCGCAACGAAATGAGCTCGTTCCGCTACGGCATGATCCCGATGCTGATTGCGATCGGCGTGATCGCAGGTCTGGTCATGCTGCAGCCGAACATGTCCATGGCGGTCATCATCGGCTTCATCGGCGTCGTTCTGCTGTATCTCGGCGGCTGCGACATCAAGCAGCTGCTGATCCTCGGCGCGATCGCCGTCGTCGGCTTCTTCGTGCTGGCGAGCATGGCGGACTACCGTATGGACCGGCTGCGCTCGTTCGGCAACCCCGAGAGCGATCCGCAGGGCACCGGCTATCAGCTGCTGCAGTCCTATTACGCGATCGGCTCCGGCGGGCTGTTCGGCAAGGGCCTGAACAACAGCTATCAAAAGCTTCTGTACATGACCTACGGCGAATCGGACTTCATCTTCGCGATTCTCTGCGAGGAGTTCGGCTTCATCGGCGGACTCGTCGTGATCGGGATGTACGCGTGGATCGTGTTCCGCGGTCTGGTCGTCTCGATGCGCTGCCGCAACCGGTTCGGGAGCCTGCTTGCCGCCGGTATCTCGATCGTTTTCGGCTTCCAGGTCTTTGTCAACATCGGCGTTGTTACGGGACTGCTGCCCACCACGGGACAGGCGCTTCCGTTCATATCGGCAGGGGGGACGTCTCTGCTGGTCTTCCTTGCCGCAATGGGGCTCTTGCTGAGCATTTCGCGCGACACGAACCCCTACGGATAGCGGCACGTTTTGGAACCCTTCCGCATAAGATGCAGTATCATGCGGGAGGAACCACGGAACATGTCGAACTTTACGTTGCGCGGCGGTGCGAGGCTTATCGGCTCGATCGCGGCGCAGGGCTCGAAGAACGCGGCGCTGCCGATTCTGGCGGCAACGCTGCTTGTGAAGGAACCGGTCAGGCTCAAAAACTGCCCGCGGCTCCGGGACGTCGGCAACATGCTGCACATCCTCGAATCGCTCGGCTGCACCGTCTTTCGCGAGGGAGACGGCCTGATCGTGGACAGCGGCACGGCGACAAACTGCGTTCTGCCGACGGCGCTTTCGCGCGAGCTGCGCTCCTCGATCTTTCTGCTCGGCTCGGTGCTGTCGCGCTTTGCGGAGGCCGACGCGCCGTATCCCGGCGGGTGTGAGATCGGCAACCGTCCGATCGACCTGCATCTGCAGGGACTCCGGCGGCTGAACGCCGAGATTGCGGAACGCGGCGGACGCATCCATTGCCGGGGCGCAAACCTGATCGGCGCGATCGTCGATTTCGAGTATCCGAGCGTCGGCGCGACGGAGAACATCATGCTTGCGGCATGCCGCGCAAAGGGCGAAACGGTCATCCGCAACGCCGCTTGCGAGCCGGAGATCGTCGATCTGCAGGGCTTTCTCAACGCCTGCGGGTTTCGCGTATCCGGCGCGGGCACGCCGACGATCGCGATCGAAGGCGTCGACGAGGGACACGGCGCGACCTATCGCATCATGCCGGACCGCATCGTGACCGGCACATACCTGATCGGCGCGGCGATCACGCGCGGCGATGTGACCGTGACCGGCACGTACCCCGATACGGTCGACGCGCTTCTTGCAAAGCTTTCCGCCTGCGGGTGCGACGTAACGCGCGATAAACAGGCGGTGCGCGTGGCGGCGAAGGATCGTCCGCGCAGGATCGATTTTACGGAAACGCGCCCGTACCCGGGCTTTCCGACCGATCTGCAGCCGCAGCTGTTCAGCCTGCTGTCGGTTGCGGACGGGACCTCGATCCTCAAGGAGAACGTGTTTGAAAACCGCTTCAAGCACGCGCAGGAACTGAAAAAGATGGGTGCGGAAAACCGCATCCTCGACCGCGCGGCGATCATCACGGGCGTGGAACGGCTGCACGGCGCAAACGTGATTGCGCACGACCTTCGCGGCGGCGCGGCGCTCGTGCTGGCGGGGCTGTCCGCCGAGGGCGACACCGTGATCGAGCACATCGAGCGCATCGAGCGCGGCTATGAACAAATGGACCTTGCGATCAAAGCCCTGGGCGGCACGGTCGCGAGAAAGGACGAACGGATTGGCAAAGAAGAACAAACCCTCCGAGCGGGAGCGGAACGGCTTCCTGTTCGATGAAGACGCCGGAACCGAAGAGGACCTGATGGAGCTGTTCGGCGACGACGCACCGGACGGGGAACCCGCATACGAAGCCGAAACGGAGCCGGATTCCGGTTCCGAGGGGGCGGACATGCCCCTGTCGGACGAGGACGGCAAGGTTCCGCAGTCGGTTTCGAGCGCGTTTCACTTCGACCGCTACGGACGGCGCATCGACCATAAAAAGAACCGCTACGGCAAGCGCAAGAACGCGCCGAAGGCGACCACGACGGTCGTGGAGCACGACACCGAAGCGAAGCGCGAGTACGACGAGGCGCGCGCGCGTTCCGAAGCGCGTGCGCAGAAGCGCGCCAAAGAGGAGGCGCGGCAGCGCGCGCTGAAAAAAGCCGAAAAGGCGAAGCAGCGCAGACGCAGCCTGTCCACCATGGTGTTCGGGATCCTTGCCCTCGCGCTGCTGCTTGCGATGGTATGGTTTGTCACGCGGCTTTCGACAATCCGCATCGCGGACGTGCCGGAGGGCTACACGGAAGAACAGATCGTCGCGCTCAGCAAGCTCAAACGCGGCAGATCGATGCTGTTCCAGAGCACCGCAAACGCCGAGAAAGCGATCGAGAGCGATCCGTACCTCGAAGCGACGGTGCAGTATTCCTTCCCGTCGACGGTGCGCATCGCGGTCATGAAGCGCGCCGAAGCGGCGTGCGTGCGCTGGGGCCCGCAGAACGAATATCTGGCGATCATCGATGAAAAGGGCATCGTGCTCAACGAAGCGGCGGAGAGCGCCGGATCGCTTCTGATCGCCGAAGGACTGAACATTTCCAACGCCGCCAACGGCACGCGCCTCGGCGACGCAACCGATACGCGCGTCGCCGCGCTGATCCGCATTCTGACCAAGTTCAAGGAGCTGGGGCTTTTGAGCCGTACGCCGCGCATCAGCCGGATCGATTTGAAGGAGCTGATGCAGATCCGCATCTACACCGAGGGCACATCCTACACGATCGAGGTCGGTGATCCTTCGAACCTCGATACCAAGCTGATGCTGCTGCAGAAGCACTGGGACGCGATCATGCAGAAGGCGTCGGACTACATCAAGAGCGGCCACACGACCGCGACGATCTACCTGTACAGCAAGGGCGGCGTCAGCATTTCGCCGTACGAGCCGGGCTATGCCTACGAGATACCGGTCACGACGTACCTTCCCGACACCCCGCGCCCGCAGGAGACGCCCGAGGGCGGCAGCGCGCCGCAGGATACCCCCGCGCCCGAAACGCCCTCCGTCACCCCGATGCCGCACCAGAGCGATCCGTTTACGGGCTAAAAACGCTTCGCTTTCGCGTCGATGAAAGACTTCATCGACGCGATTTTTTCACCCCGCGCCTATGCATCCAAGATGCACCGGGCGGCGCGCGGTGCAAGGTGTCAAATCCGCCGCGCATGTCGCCGGATTTGACGGATTGGTGTGGTCACCTGCGTTTGCGCAAGCAAACATATCGTGCGGCGTAAGCCGTATATCGCGCTTGCGTCAGCAAGTATATCGCGCCGCAGGTATATCGCGTCCCGCAGGGACATTTCTCATGTAGGGGGCGTCGTCCCCGACGCCCCGCGTCACCCGCGTTTGCGCAAGCAAGCTCATCATGCGGCGCAGCCGCTCATCATTGTAAACTCTGCAAAAAGCAAAGCCCCGATCGCTCGGGGCTTGCTCTGCATAGGGGGGGTTATGCGTTCGGTTCCAGGACCGTCTTGACCGCGCCTTGCGCATCGCCGTTGACCGTTACGTTGCGGTTCACCTTCGCGTCGTAGGTCTCCGCCTTCATGATGTCCACGAGGTCCAGTCCGGTCACTTCCTTCATCGTTTCGATCGTGCGGGCAAGCACGCTCGGGACATAGGATCCCATGGCGTCCACGCCGCTGCCGCCGTGACCGCCGTCGATGATGGTCACCTTGTCGATGGATTCGAGCGGCTTTGCGATCGAGGCTGCCATCTCCGGCAGGGCTTTCACGATCATTTCGATCATGGCGGCCTGACCGTATTTCTTCATGGCCTCGGCCTTCTTCTCCAGCGCTTCCGCCTCCGCGATGCCGCGGGCTTCGATCGCCTTCGCCTCCGCTTCGCCGACGGCGCGGATGCCTTCCGCCTCCTGCATCTTCGCAAACAGGTCCGCTTCCGCCTGCACCTTGCGGGCTTCGGCTTCCTTCTCGCGTTCGAACTTCTCCGCCTCCGCGTGGACTCTGCGGATCTCGGCGGCCTTTTCGCGTTCGAATTTCTCTGCTTCCGCCTTGCGCTGCCGTTCAAAGAGCTCCGCCTCCGCTTTCTGCTGGCGGGCGAACTTGTCGGCCTCCGCTTTCTTCTTGATCTCCGCTTCGAGCGTCTGCTCGGTCACTTCGACGTCCTTACGCTTCAGTTCGATCTCGCGTTCCTGACGCGCAATGTTCGCGTTCGCGGTGGTGACTTCGATCGTCTTGCGCTGCTCCTGCTGCTGAATCTCGTACGCCGCGTCGGCTTCCGCCTGCTTGATGTCGGATTCGCGCTTCAGTTCGGCTTCACGGATGCGCAGTTCGTTTCTGCGGGATGCGATCTCGCTCTGCGCCGCTACCTGCGCTTCGTTCGCCATCCGCTTTGCTTCCGCCTCGGCGATCGCAACGTCGCGTTCCGCCTGGGCCTTTGCGATCGAAGCGTCCTTCTGGATCTGGCTCATGTTGTCCTGACCGAGGGCGACGATCAGGCCCTTTTCGTCTTCGATCTTCTGGATGTTGCAGGAGATGATCTCCACACCCAGCGCGTTCATGTCGGTCTGCGCTTTCTGCTGCACTTCGTCGCCGAACTTCTTGCGGTCCGTGTTCAGCTCCTTGAGCTTGACGGTGCCGATGATCTCACGCATGTTGCCCTGCAGGGAGTCGGTCAGCGCTTTCGTGATCGATTCCTCGCTCATGTTCAGGAAGTTCTTCATCGCGATCTTGATGCCTTCCGGATCGGTCTTGAGCCGGACCTTCGCAACCGCGTCGATGTCCACGCCGATGAAGTCGAGCGTCGGCACGTAGCCGTTCGTCTTGATGTCGATCGAGATTTGCTTCAGAACCAGCGTGTCCTTTCTCTCAAGGAAGGGCAGCTTGATGCCGGCGCGTCCGATCAGGATCTTCGGGCTCTTCTTGATGCCCGAGATGATGTATGCCTTGTCCGGGGGAGCCTTGACGTATCCGCTGACAAGGATACCGATGATCAGCGCGACCGCCGCAGCGATCAATCCAATCATGAGCTCCGTGTGGTCCAATAAGAATTTCATGTTGCTCTCTCCTTTCGTACCTCGGTCCGTTTGGGGACGGCGGACGGTTTGTCCGCCTCCTGTTTACGGTTTCATCATAGCGCACGCCGCCGGTTTTCGAAAGGGACGCCGTCTGCAAATGGCGATCGGTATTGCCGCATAAACGGCGAAATAAGACGGTAAAATTCGCACATTCTTTTCTTTCCAAATGCACGCGCGCGTTGTATAATACAAACAGAAAAAACACCGGAGGACAACAGCATGGGCAAGCGCTCGGTGAAGGAACACAAAAACGTGTATCAGCAAAGCCGCGAGGCGTGCGAGCTGAGCCGCGAGGCGGCAAGCGAACGGCTGCAGTATGTGTCGGCGGACCGCATCGAAAAGATCGAGAGCGGCAGAAGCGCGCCGCATCCGGATGAGGTGCTCCTGATGGAGCAGGGCTACGGCAATCCGGAGCTTTCCAATTACTACTGCACGCACGAGTGCCCGATCGGCATGAAGTACGAACAGGCGGTGAGCTTGAAGGAATTGCCGCAGCTGACCGTGGAGCTGCTTTCCGCGCTGCACGCGATGGAGGAGGAGCAGAACCGTCTGATCGACATCTCCGTCGACGGACGCGTCAACGACTTCGAACGCAAACAATTCGACGTGATCCTTTCGAAGCTCGCCGCGCTCGACCGCTCGATCCGCGGCATGCGCATCTGGATCGAACACGCGATCTACACCGGCAAGATGGATGAAGCAAAATAACGCTTCGCGTTTCGCCGAAATCAGGATTTCGGCGAGTTCTCACCGTCTGCCTATCGCCTGCGGCGACCGGGCGGCAGACGGTGCAAGGAGTCAAACGCACCGCGCATGTCGCTGCGTTTGACGGATCGGTGCGGTAAAGCGCTTGTCATCCTGAGCGCAAGCGAAGGATCTCGGAACGGTGAAGCAAACGAGCGTTCAGAGATTCTTCGCCAAAGGCTCAGAATGACAATAGAGCGTGTGATGCTTCCTCTCCGGTGTCATCCTGAGCGTAAGCGAAGGATCTCGGAACGGAACAGGACGAGACTCCTTTACCAACGAATCAAAAACGGAGGATCACGGAATGGAACCGTATTCGGATCAACAACCCGCGGCGGTCGGGCCAGCAAAGACGTCCGCGAAAGGAACACTTGTACTGCCGATCCTTTCGCTCGTATGCGGCGTATCGGCGTATCTTGTCGGATGGCTGGCATATGCATCCCTGTTTATGCGACCGGACGTACCGTTTATCGGGGATGCGCTGCAGTCGCTTTCGCCGAGCCTGCCTTCGCTTTGGATGCTGCGCGGCACAGCCGCCCTGCTCGCGCTGCTCGCCGTTGTGCTCGGCGTCATCGGGCTGATCGTTTGTGTGCGCCGGCTGGCTCGAGCTGTCCGTCGGGCAAAGATGATCGCAGGCATCGTCATGAGCGCCGTCGGACTGCTCGCCGGCATGATTGCCTGCTATGAGGTGCTGATGTCGATCGCTCTGTACGGGCAAATGGCTTGAAGCGTTTCCGGAAGGGGCAGAGGGAAGGATCGGGCTTCGCAGGCAATCGTTCCTGCGGACAGGACCGGATCCTTGCAATATGAAGAAATACCATCACGGAGGAAAACAAAATGGAGCAAACGCAAATAACCGCGACAAAGAAACCTTTGGGACTGCCCGTCGCTTCGCTGATCATCGGCGCGGGCGGCACGGGAATCTCGACGGTCCTTTTGATGCTTGCGGCAATGAAATTTGTCGGCGCCGCCGCCGGCTCTGCCGTTTTCGGCGCAACGTCGCTCGGCGCGGGCGGAACGGTCATGATCGTGATATCAATCGTGCTGGTGCTGCTTTCGATCGTCGGCGCGATCCTCGGCGTCGTCGGGCTCGTGAAAAGCATTCGCCGTGCGTCGCGCAGCGTCAAGGGGATCATCCTTTCGGCGCTTGGCGTCGACTTTTCGGTCAGCAACGTCATTCTCTGCATCATGACGGTCATTTTCACGCTGATCGCGATGTACGCATTTGTGTAATCAATCCCTGAAAGGAGAACGAATATGGAACAGTATACTTACCAGCAACCCGTTGTGGCGGAACCCGTGCAGGAAAAGAAGCCGGTCGGGCTGCAGCTTGCGGCGCTGATCATCGGCGCCGTCGGTATGGCGCTTGCGTTCATGGCATACTTTGCCACGATCTTTTCGAACATCGGCGTCGCCATTGCAGCCGATCATTACGGTAACGTGCAGGGCGTCGGGATCGCGTCCGGCGTGATCATCGGCGCTGACGCGCTCCTTGCGATCGTGTGCCTGGTCGGGATCATCCTCGGCGCCGTCGGGCTCATCCGCAGCATCCGCCGCGCCACCCGCACCGTCAAGGGCATCGTCATGAGCGCGATCGGTCTGAACCTCTCCGCCGCGGGCTTCATCCTGACGATCATCGGCATCTTCGTCAGCGGCGTCTTCCGCCTGCTGATCTCCACCGGCGCGATCCACTGACGAGGCAGAAGAATAAGGCATGACGAAGAAAGAACGGTTGATTCTGGCGCTCTGCGCCGTACTGGCTGCGGCACTGTTTTTGACGGTGTTTGCGCTGGAAGCTTCCGGCCGGGCGATGCTGCGCATCAGCGATTTTACCGCGGATGAAGCGGGAACGCTCTACGTCGCCGGACCGCGACAGGTGCGTGTCATCGCGGCGGATCATTCGGTCGTCACGTTTCGTCCTGCCATTCGGTCGATCGATCATATCGAAACGGACGGGCAGACCGTTCGACTGTTCTCCGGTGCGCGTTATCTGCTGCTGGATCGTTCGGGAAACACGGTAGAGTATGGAACGCTTGAGGAGAAGCCGGACTGGGATTCCGTCCGTTTTGCACCCGTTATCCAAGGCGATACGACATACTCGCTGCATGCCTTTCTCAGCATCTATCGGATTGAAAAGCGGACAGGAAACGAAACGACCGTTTGCTGCCGGTCGACCGGATGGGATATTGCCGTACGGATCATGCTTGCTCTCGGCGCGCTGATCATCTTAGGCGCCGGTATCGGCTTTCCGGTCTACTTCACGGCAAACCGGCGCTTTGCAAAGGACGGCACGATCCTGCCGCCGCGCAATAACGGAAACCGGAAGGATCGAAAAATCGTGTAATGAGGTTCAACGCGATGCAAGCAAAGAACACGGCTGCGAAGCGCATCATCAAACAGACGACACCCGAAGAGGACCGCAGGGACAGCATTCGCGCATTATACATCATTACGGCGATCTTTCTCGTGCTGGTCGGCGGGCTTGTGTGGCTCGGAACCGCATTGCTGCATCCGAACGCACGCGCGGTCAGGGAAAGCGATACCTACACGGTCGTTGTGCATCCGGATCGGGTGAAAAGCGTCTGGGGCGGCGTGGGAAAATCCCAAGAAGACGACAGCGTGGAAATCACGGCAGGCGATCAGGTCTTCACGCTGGATTGGAAGGATCGGTTTGAGAAACGACACAAGCTGAATTATCTGCAGCTTGGGGAGAAACTTTCGGAGGAGCCGGAGCTGACGATCGTTGCGGAATCCTGGAAGAAAAGAGAAAACATTGTTGCGCTCAAGGGCGTGAACGATACGTATCTGACCCTGGAAGAATACAACGAATGGAAGGCGTCGAATTATCGATGGGGGATCGGCGTGGTGGCCGGCTTCGGCAGCTGTTTCCTGATCTTCTATGCCATAGGCCTGGTCATCTATATCCGTCGGCTGCAGGCGGCGAACCGGGACATTGCCGCAGAGAAAGAAGCACTGCAGAACCGCGGTTCTCAGGAAGGAGAAACCGTCTGAACTCTGCCGAAAGGCAGTTATCACGCGCAAACAAAAAGGACTTCCCGCGGGAAGTCCTTTTGTGTTGTTGCTCGATTATTCCTGAGCCGGTGCGCCGACGGGGCAAACCTCTGCGCAGTTGCCGCACTCGATGCAGACGTCGGGATTGATCTCGTACTTGCCGTCGCCTTCCGCGATCGCTTCTACCGGGCACTCTGCCGCGCATGCGCCGCAGGAGATGCATTCGTCACTGATTTTGTATGCCATAGTCAAATACCTCCTGTTTAGATTTCATCATCATTATAACATGTGTTTTTGATTTTGCAATCTTTTTTTCGAAACGTTTTTTCGGGGCGGTTTTACCGGTTTTTCTAAACTTATTTTGCCGTTTTTGTTCGACCTTTGTCCGATGCCTTTCTTTCGACAAGCGCCGCGTCATAGAATGTCGGTCGGAAAGGAGGGACCATGCTCTATTCGTTTCAACAAGGTCTTTTGAATATGCCGCCCAAACGCGATCCGGACCGGCGTCTGCTGCTGCTTCCGACCGAGGAGATCCGTCCGAACCCGCATCCCTCGCGCAAGCGGTTCGATCGCGCGTCGCTTTCGGAGCTCATGGTGAGCATCGCACAGGTCGGGCTGATCCAGCCGATCACGGTGCGCGAACTGCGCGACGGCTACGAGCTCGTTGCGGGCGAACGGCGGCTCAAAGCGTGCAGGCTGCTGGGGTATCGGGAGGTTCCGTGCATCGTGGTGCAGGCAAGCGACGAAAAAAGCGCCGCGATGGCGCTGATCGAGAACACGCAATGGCAGCGGCGCAGCTTTCTGGAGGAGGCGGAGGGGCTCGACGCGTTTCAAAAGGCGTTCGGCTGTACCGAGGAACGGCTTGCGATCCGCATCGGCAAGAGCCAGGCGTATCTTTCAAACAAGCTGCGGCTGATGAAGCTTTCGCCCGACGTGCGGTTCCGGATCCGCGCATGCGGGCTTTCGGAGCGTCATGCCCGCGCGCTGCTGCGCCTTTCCGATGACGAACAGCGCATGCAGGCACTGGATGTGATCGAGCGCCGCAGACTCAGCGCGGCGGCGACCGAACGGCTGACGGCGGAGATGGCAAAGACGGCGAACGCGGCGCCGATCCGGCTGCTGCGCTGCGCCAAGGACTGCCGCCTGTTCGTCAACAGCGTCAAGACCTGCATCGAACAGCTGGACGGCACCGGCATGACCGCCACGCTCGAAGAAACCCGCCGCGAGGACGGGTTGGATCTGATTATTCACGTGAAAACCTAAAAGCTTTGACAGATCGCGAGGATCAGACCGTTTTCCTCGTCCGTCAGACCTTTTTTGAGGTTCGCATTGATCTCGGCGAAGGCGGCGACGGCGAAGCGCAGCCGTTCGACGGAGAATTTCTGCGCGTTTTTCAGCGTCATTTCGGCGGCTTTCGGACTGCCGCCGATGCTTTTCAGCACTTCGGCGCGCGGACGCTTTTCCTCAAGCAGCTCCTTTGCAATCAGCATCGATTTGAGCCGCCCTTCGAGGAACGACGCGATGCCGAGCGCGTTTTCGTTCCGGTCGCGAAGCGCCTCCTGCAGCATGCGCATCGCGGCCTTTTTGTTGCCCGCAAGGAGCGCGTTGAGCATCGGGAAGATTTCAAACTCCACCGACGGCGTCACGACGGTTTTCAGCACCGCGTCGGTGACCGCGCCGCCGCTGCCCACGTAGTCGCAAAGCTTGGACGCTTCGTTTTGGAGCCGGTACGCGTCGGTGCCGACCATGTCGACGAGCCGGTACGCCTCCGGCCGGTCGAGCCGCACGCCGCGGTTGGCGCACACGCGCATGCACATGCGCATCGCGCGGTCTTCGTCGAGCGCGTCGAACGAAACGAAACGGTTCTTTTCCTTAAAAAGCCGGACCAGCGCGCTGTCCCTTGCCGCGCCGCGGCGCACAAACAGCGTGATCGCATCCTGCGCCGCAAAGAGCGTATCGAGCGCGCGCAGCTTTTCGAGTCCCGAAAAGACCTCGTCGTCCGAATAATCGGTGACGATCGACACGCACAGCGCGTCGAACACCGGCACGCTGCGCAGCGCGTCCAGAAGCAGCAAAGGCTCCGGCGCCTTCAGCCGTTTGAGGTTCAGATCGGCAAAACCGGGATCGAGCAGCGCGACGATGCGATCGACCGCCTGCTGCTTCAGAAGCTCTTCGCTGCCCGCAAAGCAGTAGGCGCCCGACAGGGTGCGGCCGTTGGTTTTTTCAAACAGTTCCCGTTCGTTCATCACCGGAATTATACCACAGAAAAAAACGGAATACAACGAAAAAAAGTCCTTGCATTCGGGGAAAAACTGTGATATAGTACGAAAGCTAACGGTCCTTCTTGCCTTCGGAAGAAGGCCACAAGACCATAAGGAGGTGAAAAACATGAATCAGTACGAAGTTTTGTACGTGATCACGCCGGAACTGGATGAAGAAGCAGATCAGGCAGTTATGGCTAAGTTTGCAGAAATCATCACCGCGAACGGCGGCGAGATCGAGAAGACCGATGTGTGGGGCAAGCGTCGCCTGGCATATCCGATCGACTACAAGACGGAGGGCTATTACGTTCTGGTCGTTTTCAACGCGAATCCCGAACTGCCCCGTGAGCTGGAGCGCAACATGCGCAACGATGAACGGCTCATGCGTTACATGGTCACTCGTAAGGAAGCATAAACCAACAAAGTAAACAGCACGAAAGAACGGAGGAAACGAAAGCATGAATAAAATTACTTTGATCGGCAACCTGACTCATGACCCCGAGGTGCGCAGCACGCCCAGCGGCGTGACCGTCTGCACCTTTACCATCGCCGTTAACAGACGCTTCGCGAACCAGAGCGGTGAAAAGCAAACGGACTTTTTCCGCATCAACGCATGGCGGCAGCTGGGCGACACCTGCGCGCGTTATCTCGCAAAGGGGCGCAAAGTCGCCGTCGTTGGCGAGCTCCAGGCACGCACCTACGAAGCAAAGGACGGCACAACCCGTATGTCGCTTGACGTATCGGCAGATGAGGTCGAATTCCTGACGCCCAAGAGCGCGGACGATTCGCAGAGCGGTTATTCCGCGCCGCGTCCGCAGGCCAGCGCGCAGGATCTCGCCGGATTCACCGACATCAATTCCGACGACTTACCGTTTTAATTCAAATTTATCAGGAGGCATCACATGGAAGATCGTAAACTGCGTCCCCGTCGTCCGAGAAGCAGACGCAAAGTTTGCCGTTTCTGCGTTGAGAAGGCCACATCCATCGATTATAAGGACATCAAAAAGCTGCAGGG
>JAEEGH010003475.1_pt1 | contig 41350 bp, 29 predicted proteins | sample 9134181 | NCBI WGS metagenome assembly JAEEGH01 (sample SAMN16246544, study PRJNA631951) | gut metagenome | biome: gut microbiome; feature: rumen; material: DP-attached | host: Bos | place: Iran: Karaj | collected 2018-10 | reverse complement strand
GCTTCCTTCCGAAGGGTAAACCTTCGTCTGCCGCCCGCATTACGGCAGAAGTTACCGTAGGGCATCTCTTTTTCACAATGCTCGACCATGAACGGCTGGGTGCTAAAATCAAGGTGAATCCCGCCATCAAGACCCCCGTCGACCAGTTTATGTTGCGTGAGGCCCTGAACGACGGTCGCATCGCCTGTATAGCCACAGACCATGCGCCTCATCTGCTGGAACAGAAGCAGGGCGGCTGTGCCAAGGCTGCCAGCGGTATGCCCATGATACAGTTCTCGTTGCCTACGATGCTCGAACTCGTTGACCAGAAAGTGTTGAAGATAGAGCGCCTTGTCGAGCTCATGTGTCACCATCCCGCCCTTCTCTTTGGTGTCCGCCAGCGCGGTTTCTTACGCAAGGGCTATCGTGCCGACCTCGTCATTGTGCGTCCCCGTTCACCATGGACTGTCACCCGTGAACTGATTGAGAGTAAATGCAAGTGGAGCCCCATGGAGGGCCACCAGTATCAGTGGCGCATAGAGCGTACGCTTTGCAATGGACGTACCGTCTATGCCGATGGTGCCGTTCTCGACACGTTGGCGGGCGAAGAAATCAGTTTTGACCACCGATGATAGCACGTTTTGCCATACCGTTCTTCGTTTTGATGGGAGTGATAGTAGCCCCTCTGCTGGTTGCTTTGCTTTGTCGCATCTTCTTGCCGCGCCGCTTCAGGAAGTGGGCCATTATCGCGTGTACCTTATTAATATGGGGGATCTTAGCCTACGGCCATTTTGTTAGTTTTGAAGAGTTAGAGATTCGTCAGATTGAGTATGCCAGCAGCGACCTGCCTGCATCGTTTGACGGATACCGTATTGTGCATTTCTCCGATGCCCATGTAGGCACGCTGACAGGTCGTCGGCAATGGATGGTGCAGCGAATGGTTGACAGCATCAATGCCCTCCGTCCTGATGTCATCGTCTTTACTGGCGACTTGCAGAATATCTATCCTGACGAGTTGCCGCCGCATATCCCTGTTCTTCGGCAGTTGCATGCCAAGGATGGCGTGTTTAGTGTGCTGGGCAACCACGACTACGACATCTACCAGTCGTGTGACGATGCCCAGAAGGAGAAAAACTGTCAGCTGACTATCGAGGCAGAGCGCAAGGCCGGCTGGCAGTTGCTGCTCAACGAGCACCGCTGGCTATACCGTGGCGGTGACAGCATCTGTCTGGCAGGCATGGAGAATAGGGGAGTGGCCAAGCGCATGCCCCGTCTTGGAGATGTCCGACAGACACTGGAAGGTGTCTCAGACTCGGCATTTGTCGTCATGTTGCAGCACGACCCGTCGAGTTGGCGTGAACAAATACTGCCTGAATGTCAGGCACAGCTGACGCTCAGCGGTCATACCCATGGTGGTCAGGCACAGCTGTTCGGATGGTCACCTGTCGAGCTGAACTATTCGGAGTGGGGCGGCATGACCTATGAGGGTTCCCGTGCCATCTACGTGTCTACAGGTGTCGGTGCCCTCATTCCGTTCCGCCTGAACCAGACTGGTGAAATTGCCGTCATCACGTTGAAGAAGTGTAAATAGTTTAAGGTAAATAACTCAATGAAATATCTCTATCGCATCTACCAAGTGTTCGTCGCTTTTCCCGTCACCATCCTGATGACCATCTGGACGGCATTCCTCGTTGGCATAGGATGCACGCTCGGCAATGGTCATTATTGGGGTTACTATCCCGGACGCTGGTGGGCTCGTGTCATCACCCGTGCCTTTCTGCTGCCCGTCCATGTCGATGGCCGCGAGAATCTGGAACCTAACCAGTCGTACGTCTTTGTGGCCAATCATCAGGGCGCTTTCGACATCTTCCTGATCTATGGTTTCCTGGGACGTAACTTCAAGTGGATGATGAAATACCAGCTGAAGAAGATACCTTTTGTGGGCTATGCCTGCCGCAAGTCGCATCAGATATTCGTCGACAAGCGCGGTGCCGGTAAGGTTCGTGCCACGTACAAGGCAGCCCGCCATATCTTGGAGACGGGTAACTGCTCCGTCGTGGTGTTTCCTGAGGGCGCTCGCTCGTTTACGGGCCACATGGCGGAGTTCCGCAAAGGTGCTTTTGCCCTGGCTGACGAGCTGCAGTTGCCTGTCGTGCCATTGACCATCAACGGCTCGTTCAACGTCATGCCGCGTACCCGTGACTGGCATTTTGCCAACTGGCACCCCCTCTCGCTGACCATCCATGCCCCCATCTACCCTGTGGGACAAGGTCCGCAGAACGTCCAGGCTACCATGCACCAGGCATACGACAGCGTCATGTCGGCCCTTGTGCCTGAGTATCAGGGCTATGTGGAGAATCCGGACCAGTAGAAACTAATCTTAATAATATAGGTGAATTATGAACAGGAAAGTCATTCTATGCGTGATAGCCCTCATCGTGGGTTTCCACACATCTCAGGCTCAGAAGAGCATTGTGATTCTTTATGAGAACGACGTGCATTGCGGCATTGACGGCTATGCAAAGATGGCTGGCCTGCGCGATGCTATCAATAGTGCGGATACGGCATACGCTGCTGTCGTCAGCGTGGGCGATTTCCTGCAAGGCAATACGACGGGTGCTATCTCGAAGGGACAGTATATCGTCGACATCATGCGACTGATGGACTACCATGCCGTGACGCTGGGCAACCATGAGTTCGACTACGGTGTGCCGCACATGAAAATGCTGCTCGAGCAAATGAACGCTCCTGTGGTCTGTGCCAACTTCTACGAGATCGGTGAGCCGCAACCCGTCTATGCACCCTATGTCATTCGTCAGTATGGCAACAAGCGCGTGGCCTTTGTCGGCGCATGTACTCCTGAAACCATGATGCTTGAAGGCTATTCCTTCTACGACACCAACGGCATCCAGCTCTACGACCTGAAGCCGAAGACGTTCTATCAGCTGATTCAGCAGGCAGTGGATCAAGCCCGTGCCGAGGGCGCCGATTATGTGGTTCTGCTCTCTCATGTGGGTGAGACCCCACAGTCGATGGGCTTCAGTTCGCACCTTCTGGTGAACAATACCAAAGGTATCGACGTGGTGCTTGATGGCCATTCGCACGAGATTATTGAAGTTGCTAAAGCGACCAGTCTCGACGGCAAGCAGATTACCGTCACTCAGACGGGTACTCAGTTTGAGACTATCGGTAAGCTGCTCATCACCCCTGACGGCCATATGACAACACAATTGATCAAGCCTGCCGACATTCCATACGAGAATGCCCGTGTCGCAGCGGCCACTGACAGTATCCGTCAGGCGGTGAAAGCCGTGACATCGAAGGTGGTAGCCCATAGTGACTACACGCTGGTGGTGAGCGACGAGAATAGGCAGTGGATAATCCGCGGAAGAGAAACCAATGCCGGCGACCTTGTGGCTGATGCCTATCGTCATGCCATGAAGGCCGACGTCGGCTTTGAAAACGGCGGTGGCATTCGTAACGACATCAATGCCGGCGATATAACCTACGGCGACATCATTGGTATGCTGCCTTACGACAATACCCTGCGTCGCGTGGCTGTGACTGGCCAGCAGTTGAAAGATATGCTGGCGCGTTGTACTGCCATGGTTCCCGTTCTCGACGGTAATTTCCCGCAATGTTCCGGTCTGCGCTTCGTCATCCATAGCAAGAGCCATACCGTCAGCGACATTGAAGTCCTGCAGACTGACGGCAGTTATGCGCCACTTGACCTGCACCATACCTACAGTGTGGCCTTGACAAGCTATAACCACGAGGGGGGCGGCTTCTTCGACTGTTTCAAGAAGTGTCCTGTGCTTTTCGAGAGTACCCTTCGCTACTACGAGGCCCTGTCGGACTACCTGACTAACGTCTTGGGTGGCAGCACAGGAACTGCATACGCGCAACCTCAAGGCCGCATCCGCATTGTAGAAGATTAATCAAAAGGGGGGGCTATTCCTGTATGGTTGGATACTTGCGTGTCCAACCATCCCAGCGCAGGCGCATAACGCCGAAGAATGCCTCGCCGAAGATGCCGCCAGACATCTTCGAAGTGCCTTCGCGGCGATTGATGAAGATGACAGGAACCTCCTTAATCTTGAAGCCTATCTTGTAGGCCGTAAACTTCATCTCAATCTGGAAACCGTAGCCCTTGAAGCGAATCTTGTCCAGCTCAATGGTCTTCAGCACACGGCGCTTGTAGCACTTGAAGCCCGCCGTGGTGTCGTGTACCTTGAATCCCGTTACCACACGTACATATTTTGAGGCGAAGTACGACATCAGTACGCGACCGATGGGCCAGTTGACCACGTTGACACCACTGACATAGCGCGAACCGATGGCCACGTCATAGCCCTCGTCGGCACAGGCCGAGTAGAGGCGGGGCAGGTCGTTGGGGTCATGGCTGAAGTCGGCATCCATCTCGAAGATGTACTGGTAGTCGCGTTCCAGTGCCCACTTGAAGCCCGTGATGTAGGCCGTTCCCAGCCCCAGTTTGCCGCTGCGTTCCAGTAGAAACAGGCGGTCGCTGAAGTCCTCCTGAGCCATCAGTCCCTTCACGATGGCTGCCGTGCCGTCGGGTGAACCGTCGTCGATAACCAGGATATGAAAGCACTTGTCCAGTCCGCTGACGGCCCGGATAATCTTCTCTATGTTTTCCTTCTCGTTATACGTTGGTATGATAACGATGCTGTCGCTTATGTGCATAATGTTGGTTTATTTCGGGGCAAAGGTACGAAATAAATTGAAAATTGAAAATTGAAAATTGAAATTTTTGCTGCCGCCACGGCATAATTATGAGAATTTTCGGTTTTCAATTTTTAATTTCCAACTAAAAACCGTACCTTTGCATCCGATTTCGTTATGACGATTCAGGATTTGCTGCAAATCTATGCCAAGTCGCCGCAGGTAGGTGCACTGGCTGACACGTTGGGGAAAAAGTCGTTGAAGACCGTTTTCCTCGACGGACTCATGTGTTCCTCTGCTCCGATGGTGTTTGCGGCACTTTGTGAAAAGCAACGGATGAAGAGTGGTAAGGGTCATTCCGTCCCCATCCTCTTTATCTTGGAGGATGCTGACGAGGCTGGCTACTTCTACCACGACCTTGTGCAGCTGTTGGGCGACCGACAGGTACTGTTCTTCCCCAGCAGCTACCGCCGTGCCGTGAAGTACGGACAGCGCGACAATGCCAGTGAAATCCTTCGGACGGAAGTGCTGTCAAGACTCGCGACCTCTCCCGAGGTTCTTATTGTGACTTGCCCTGAGGCTGTTGCCGAACTTGTCATTTCCAAGAAACAGTTGAGCGACCGTACCTTGGTGCTGCGCCAGGGCGAGGCCATCGTCCCTGACGACGTGACGGCATTCCTCCGCGAGTTAGGCTTCCGCGAGGTCGACTATGTCTATGAGCCTGGGCAGTTTGCCCAGCGTGGCAGCATCATCGATGTCTATTCCTATAGCAGCGAACTGCCGTTCCGCATCGACTTGTTTGGCGACGACATCGACTCCATCCGTACCTTTGAGGTAGAGACGCAGCTGTCAAAAGACCGCTGTGAACAGGTTGAGATAGTGCCTGAGCTGGGACTGACGGAAGTGGAGAAGATCCCGTTCCTGACGTTCCTGCCTGAAAACACCGTGCTCGTAGCCAGGGATTTCCTCTATGTCCGTGATGCCATTGACCGCATCTATCAGGAAGGCTTCTCTGATCAGGCTTTGACTGAGCGTCTGGAGGGTGCCACCGAACAGGAGCAGCAGGCTATCAGGCTTGAGATGAACAAGGAGGTGCAACTGCTTAGCGGCAGCCGTTTCTTCAGCGATGCCTCCGCCTTCCAGCGTGTAGAGATGGGGCACCATGCCACGGGACTTCCCGATGCCACCATCACCTTCCATATCTCGCCGCAACCCCAGTTCCACAAGAACTTTGACCTCTTGAAGCAGTCGCTGGCGCAGAGCCTGTCCGACGGCTATCGCCTCTTCATCCTGGCAGACAGTTCCAAGCAGCTCGCCCGTCTGGATGAGATATTGGGTGGAGGCTTCCAGCCTGTCGAAAGAACTCTCCACGCAGGCTTTGTCGACCACGACCAGCACCTCTGCATCTTCACCGACCACCAGATGTTTGACCGTTTCCACAAGTACAACCTGCGTTCCGACAAGGCCCGCGGCGGCAAGGTGGCGCTGACGCTGAAGGAGATACAGCAGTTCGAGATTGGCGATTACGTGGTACACATCGACCACGGCATCGGCAAGTTCGGCGGTCTGGTCAGAATGCCACAAGGCGACGGCTATCAGGAGATGATTAAAATCCAGTACGAGGGTGGGGGAACCATCTATGTCAGCATCCACTCCCTGTACAAGGTGTCCAAATATAAGGCACAGGACGGCGGTAACCCGCCACGCCTGTCGCATCTCGGCACGGGCCAGTGGGAGCGCATGAAGGAGCGTACCAAGCAGAAGCTGAAGGATATAGCCCGCGACCTCATCCAACTCTATGCCACGCGCCGCCAGCAGAAGGGTTTTGCCTTCTCGCCCGACTCGTTTCTGCTGCAGGAACTGGAGGCATCGTTCCTCTACGAGGATACCCCAGACCAGCTGAAGGCTACCAACGACGTCAAGGCCGATATGGAACAGTCGCGGCCCATGGACCGCCTGGTGTGTGGCGACGTGGGCTTCGGCAAGACCGAGGTGGCTGTTCGTGCCGCCTTCAAGGCTGCCTGCGACTCGAAGCAGGTGGCAGTGCTGGTGCCTACCACCGTGCTGGCCTATCAGCATTTCCAAACCTTCTCGTCGCGTCTGAAGGGCTTCCCCGTCCGTGTTGAGTATCTCTCTCGGGCGCGTTCCTCCAAGCAGACCACGGCCATTCTCAAGGACTTGGCCGACGGCAAGATAGATATTCTAATAGGTACGCATAAGCTCATCGGCAAGTCGGTGAAGTTCAAGGACCTCGGCCTGCTGATTATCGACGAGGAACAGAAGTTCGGCGTGTCTACCAAAGAGAAGCTACGCCAGCTGAAGACCAATGTCGACACCATTACCATGTCGGCGACGCCCATTCCGCGTACGTTGCAGTTTTCGCTTGTCGGTGCCCGTGACCTGAGCATCATCCAGACACCGCCGCCCAACCGCTATCCCATCCAGACGGAGATTCACACCTTTGGTGCCGACATCATTGCCGATGCCGTCAACTTTGAGATGTCGCGCAACGGACAGGTTTACTTTGTCAATCCGCGCATCAACGACCTGCAGCGCATCCGTGAACTCATCCAGAAATATGTCCCTGATGCCCGCATCGCCGTGGGGCACGGCCAGATGAAGCCCGAGGAATTGGAACAGATCATCTTCGATTTCCAGAACTACGACTACGACGTGCTGCTCTCCACCACCATCATCGAGAACGGCATTGACATTCCCAATGCCAACACCATCATCATCAACGGTGCCCACCACTTCGGACTCTCCGACCTGCACCAAATGCGCGGTCGTGTGGGACGCGGCAACCGTAAGGCCTTCTGCTACCTGCTGGCACCGCCCTTGGCGGCACTGCCCGTAGAGAGCCGTCGCCGTTTAGAGGCATTGGAGCAGTTCAGCGACCTCGGCTCTGGCATTCATATCGCTATGCAGGACCTCGATATTCGTGGTGCCGGCAACCTGCTTGGTGCCGAACAGTCGGGCTTCATTGCCGACCTGGGCTACGAGACCTACGTAAAGATATTGCAGCAGGCGGTAGTGGAACTCAGAAATGAATCCATTGACCATTCTGCTAAGCGTACGGGGACTGTCCCTGCTGTGCGTAGTTTACGGAGTACAGAGGGACTGTCCCCCAATGGCAATCATGGTCAATGGTCAATGGTCAATGGTCAATGGGTCTCCGATTGTACCTTGGAGTCCGACCTCGAACTCTATTTCCCTGACCAGTATGTTCCCAGCGACTCTGAGCGCATGCTGCTCTACCGCGAGCTCGACGGCCTGCATACCGACGACCAGTTGGTCGCCTATCGTAAAAGGCTCATCGACCGTTTCGGCGCTGTGCCGCATGTCGGTGAGGAACTGATGCGCGTGGTGCCTTTGCGCCGTTTGGGAAAGAGCCTTGGCTGCGAGAAGATTTTCCTCAAGCAGCAGCGCATGACGCTGTTCTTCGTTTCGCAGCAGGACAGTCCCTACTACCAGAGCGACGCCTTTGGTTGCATTCTCAACTTTGTCGCTTGCCATCCCCGTCGCTGTCAGTTCCGCGAAATGCACGGCAAACGGTCAGTAGTCATCACGGATGTTGCCACCGTTGAGGCCGCCGTTCAACTGCTCCAGCAGGTTGCTAACGAAAAGTCACCGGAATAACCAGTTTTACGCCAAACGAGCGCCCCATGTTGCAGATGCCTGGGGTCTCGGCATATTTCAGTCGGCTCAGATGCGACTGATAGGCACGGTTGGTGAGGTTGGTCGCCGAGAGATAGACGGAGGCCACAGTGCGGTTGTGCCAACGGAAGTCGGTGCCAGCAGTCATGTTGAGCAGCGTATAGGAGGGCGTGGCGGTTTCCGTGCCGTAAGCGGTGTGGGCATGGTTTTGGCGCAGATAGCACTCCAGCCCTACCGACACGAAGGTATTGGTCAGCGTGCGTCCGTCGCGGATGATGTCGTAGCGCAGGTCACTGTTCCAACGGGGGGCAGGCGTGAAGGGCAGCCAACGGCTCTCCTCGGGCTGGTGCAGCTGGCGGGCATTGACGTATGAGAAAGCGTTTTCGAAGTGCAGGGGCTCTATGGGGTGAATGTCTACCATCGCCTCAAAACCCAGCAGCCGTGCGGTACCCTGCCTGTACTGGTAGACATTACTGCTGGCATCCTCGGGGAGTATGATGCCTGTTTCATCCGTCAGACGTTCTAAGAAGATGTAGTTGGAGATATGGTTGGCAAAGAGGGCCAGCTGTGCGGAGATGATTTCCGAAGAGTAGTCGATGCCGAAGTCCAACTGCCAGCTGTGTTCTGACGACAGGTTCCGATTGCCTATCTCGTAGCGGAACGTGCCTTCGTGCTCGCCGTTGGAACCCAACTCACTAAGGTTTGGCGCACGGAAGCCTTTTGACAGGTTCAGTCGCATGTTCAGCTCCGGCGTGATATTGTAGATGGCCCCCAAAGAGCCCGTCAGCCCTTGGAAGTTGCGGGTGAAGTCGGTAAAGCGCAGCTCTCCCTCGTCCTCCTGCTCATAGCTATGCAGATGGCGCATGTCGAAGCGCAGGCCTCCGCTGAGCGTCAGACGGTCCAGTTGGCGGGTGGCTGAGACAAAGAGGCCTGCATCCAACAGACGGTAGGCCGGAATGAGATACTCCTCGCCCAGGTTCTCAGAGTGTTGCCACATGCCGGAGATGCCCGCAGCAAACTGCCAGTCGTTGTTGGCGGCCTGCAGGTAGTGGACGTCGTAGTTGACAGTGTGCAGGCGGAAGTCCAGTCCCGGCTCGTCGGCAGCCTCAAACTCGCGCCGGCGGTTTTGCTGGTAGCCTACCACGGCCTTCAGCGACCCGTCGCCTATCAGGAACGAGTTGTCGAGCACGGCCTTGTAATGTCCAATTTTCTGGAAGGCTTCCGAGGGCAACAGCTGTCCGCTGTCCTCGTCGCGCTCGCCCTCTATCAAGCCCGGCTTCAGGTTGTAGTACGACAGCTTCAGATGAGAATAGCCCCAGCCGCGGTTGACGCCCACCATACCCGTCAGAGCCTTTTCGTGGAACTGTGACCCAGGTACGTGCCCGTCGGCCTTGTTCTTGTATTCGCCGGCATCTTTCTCGCTCCAGCGCCAGTCCCACACCCAGCCGTGCTGGTTACCCGCAAAGTTGACAGTATAGTCGAAGAGCTGATTGTTTGTCTGGTATTCCGAACCGACGTTCACCGCCATCGTGCCTTGCGGCATGACGGGCGTCTCGTGCAGCACCAGTACGCCAGCCATCGCGTCGCTCCCATACATCAGCGTGGCGGGGCCTTTCAGTATCTCTACCGAGTGTACGGTCTGTGCGTCCACCTCTATGCCGTGCTCGTCGCCCCACTGCTGTCCTTCCTGTCTGATGCCGTCGTTCACCGTCACGATGCGGTTGTAGCCCAGTCCGCGGATAACGGGTTTTGAGATGGCGCCGCCAGTGGTTATCTGCGAGACGCCGGGCTGATGGGCTATGGCGTCGACGATGTTGGTGGAGGGAGTGGTCTGGAGCTCGCGGGGCGTAACGACGGAGATGGGCGCTGGCGAACGGTCGGCTCGCGTAGAGCCTGTCAGTCCCGTCACCACCACTTCCTTCAGCATGGCATTGTTCTCCTGCAATACGAAGTTGCACTCGGTCGTTGTACGAAGGTCAATGGATTGTATGATGGTCAGGTGTCCCACGTATGTCACCTGGATGGTCGTCTTGACGGCTGGCAGGTCTTTCACCTGATAGTGTCCCTCGGCATTGGTGATGGTGCCTTGTTTCAGCTGAGGGAAATAGATGCTGGCACCCACGACGGGCTGCCCATTAATGGCATCGGTAATGCGTCCGTGCAATACCACCTTATTCGTTGTTGTTTCTGCTGATGTCGGTACACATACATATACCAACATCAGCAATATCATGGATATTGTCTTCATGTTGTCTTTGATCTAAATATAGTTTTAATACGGGAAATACTAAACGCGTTTATTCAGATAAAGACGGGAGGGGCGCGGGGGGAATGGCGGCGGCTGACAGCATATTGCAGCCTGGCCGATGGTTTGACAATAGCGGTATGGTGCCCCCACGACACGGCGGCAACGAATACAATGGACGCCGTCAGGAACGGCAGCGTTGCAAACTGACAAAGCACACAGTCGTTGACATGAATGGTATTTAACGACAGATGACCTTGATGCGGAATGTGGTTGACGCACTCCGAGCAACCGCTGCTGACAGGGACACTCTCATGAACGTGTAACGACGACAACAGTAGCATCGGCAGAAATACCGAAAGCAATAGCCATGCTGATAGTCGTCTCGTCCGTGTGTTCATAAATCGCCTGCAAAGGTACGAATAAGTGAGTGAAAAGCAAAAAGAAAACATGTTTTTTTCTTTTCGCTTTTCCTAACAGAAGTATCTTCGACCGCAAGGTCAAAGGTGTCTATTCTTCTTGCTCGTTATCCTCAAGTATTTCCGGGAACAGTAGCATCAGTTCCAAGGTAGCAGAATTGCCAAACCCCAATTCAGTATAGCGAGTGATGTTGTCGTATGATGCCAAGAAATAGAAGTCTCCGATTGCATAGATGTCTTGCGGATTCTTGATGATCTGCTGAAGGATTGTGTTCAGACAGCGATAGCGCATCTTGTTATACTTCATATTCAGGATCATTCTTCCGTCGTATGATTTGCTTACTTCTAACTGCCTCAGACATCGCCATGTGCGCCAGACTTCGTGCAGATAACGCGAGAACTTGCCTGACATCATTAGTTTCTCCAGCTTTTGAATGGTTGTGTTCCGCTCTTCTATTCGTAGCTGGTGAGCAGACTCCACCGTATAGAGACATTCTCTGTCAAAGCTCGGTGTCTGCTCTGCCATCAATCGCAGATAGCGCACATTCTCCTCTGACTGCTTTCGTCGTAAGTCATAGATGGAATCGTAATTTGGGATGAACTGCTTTATATCCATATACCTCTCCATGTCCTTCTCCGTGATTTCCCCATATTGTTCCAATGCGTATCGACTGAAAAGCGCCTCTGCGTATGTTGCATAGGCATTCCCAACCTTATCCCATAATATGCTGTCTGACTGTTTGTCAAAGTTTTTGTCTTTTGGCAGTATATTGACGAGATCTTTCACATAATTCTCTGTCGCTGTCCGAATAACCTTGTCCTTGATGATGTCCGTTTTAATCCGTCCAATCGCATCATTGACATTCATACGGAATTGAAACAACAATTCAGCATCACAATATGCCGCTCTCATGATCGCATAACCATTGGCAATATCTATCATATCATTGATGACAGGATTATTTGGTAAACCACTGTCAGGCTTGAAGTAGATGTTCTTGCCCGACAACGGCTCAACATGGAATCCGTCGCCATCACTAAGCGTCTGTTCCGTATCATGTTTGCCATCGTCATTCTTTACTATCTTTGGAAGAGCAACAATGACGACACCAACTAAAACCAAGGCAATGATGCCAAATATAAACTTCTTCATTTCCTAAACCTTCTTCCCAATACGCTCCGTACTAACTTGGACGCAACTTTTATAATGTCTCCGATTGTAATCTTCATTCCACGTTCTCTTGTTTTATCTTCTCACAAACATGAATGCAATAGGATTGTATAGTGGTACTACAGTATACCATAAGCTAACATCCATGTCGCGACAACGTTTAAAACATTGTAATATATAAAATACGAAAAAGGCATCTATCACCACTGTTTCAACAAAGAATCCATATCCGACTGTGCCGCCCCATACCAATGTGGTATAATTACAACTTAAAAGTATAAGTAAAGTAATTGGAAGAAGCCCGCTAAATATCCCAAGAAGGCCAAACATCCAACTCAGACAGACATTAATATTAAATTTCCAACAAGGATAAGGGTCATACAAATACCATAGTTGTGCAGCTATCATACAGAATATCTCAGTCATAATAAGAGCGCCAAAAAGTGTCGCTAAAAATCCGAGCCTCCCCATTTTTCCATTCAGCGAAAAGAACCTTTTAATCCCATTTGTAATGATATCACTCACACTCCTGCAATCTGCATTTCTCAACCTCAATATCCAATAATCCATAAAATATGCCATCTCATATTGCTACTTGTTATTATACTCTTTTAAAATGGTAATTATTGTTATTTGAACTGCCATATCGCTCTTTCCGAACTTGATTCTTCACCCATTGCTGGTCACTCTTCGTGGAAACATTGAATATTCCTGCAATCTTCGACTTGTCTTTATTTGCTTTGTAACGATTACGGAGTTCTTTGCGGATAAGAGCGACGTTGCCGCTCTTCTTATCTTTGAACTCTTCTATCAACTCATCAGTTGGCAAATTCTTGATACGCTCCTCCCGCTTACCAACCTTGTCCTTAAACAGGGTGTTAAAAACAGATTCCCTAAAGACTTTGTCATCTTTCACCCACCTACTACGATATAGAGACGTTAGCTCTTGTCTGGAAAGCCCAGCCAGCATATCCACACACTTTCTTAACTCCGCATCATCCCATCCAGAATAATGCGCCTTCCTTGCCTGTTGCAAAATGTACCCGTAGTCTGTCATAGTTCACTTCAAAATTTAATTTGGTTGCGAAGTTAGTCATTTCTAACTTTGCAACCAAACAATTTCGTTCCACAAGGCTTGTGGAATTATGATTTTATTCCCAGACCACTAAATCACGGGGTAGGGAGATTTTCTTAGGTTCTCCACGCATACCATATATATAATAATGTCTCGCAAGGTCTTCATCAAAATGTGATACGAAAGCACCTCGGATACGAGCACACTTCTCATTAATAGAGTTCAAACACGGATTAGTTACATCTTCAATACTTTGTATTGCTCTTTCATTTAATCCAAGAGGTTTTATCATCTGATAAATTTCAGCTAACTCCTTTCTATAGTCAGGTAGATGCTTAAATATAATGCCTTCAGGATGTCTGAGGAATAAGAGAAAAACGGCCTTATTGATGGGCTCCATCTTAATTTCCATGTTATTGTAGTCTGGCAAAACAATTCTCATGTTTTTGGTAACTATCAATCTGCTTAGATGTGTTTCTTTATTTAATATTTTTTTTAATAGATTCTCTGTCAATCCCTTTTCTGATAATATCTTGATTCTATCGCGTATCTCTTTTACTATCACCGCTACTTCATCATCTCGCAATATCCAAGTAAACAATTCGTCAGCATATTCTTCTGATGTACCTTCTTTGATGTCAGGTTTCTCCGTTTTACAATACAACCCGGCTTCACCATGGTCATCATGCACCTTTTTAACAATAGCATCAAGCTGAGTTGTGATATCCTCATCACTTCCCTCTTCCAATGGATAGTAATGACCTAAGATATATTTTGCTCCACGGTTCTCCTTGTCACCAATGAAGAACATCATACCGTGTTTAATATTTGCAGCATCATCTGAATACCATAGATATGAAATCGGGTATGATGAGTCCATCTTTACATCTACTTTATAATCTTCTGGCAAATCAGGATGAAGATACCTTAACATATCTCCTGTTTCAAGTTCTTTGCTGTAATACGGAAGGTAGACAAACTTATACATGTGATATAAACGCAAATCTTGGTGCCTTTGGAAAAAACTATTCAGCACCTCATTGTATTCGTTCTCCACATAAACAATTTCCTTAACACTTGACCATTTGTCCACATAAAGTCCCATCTCGGCTTCGAATTCAAACGTCTCAATACCGTCCTCAGCACGTGGAAATTCCTCTCTGGTCAATTTACCACTAAGATACGCATTCTTTATGCGTTCATATTCTGCTCTCTCAGCTTTCAATCTGACTTGTTCAGCCTCGTACTCCGCTTTTCTTTGTCTTTTCAATTGATAGTGTTTCCTGAATCCACCATCTTTCCATACTTCAGAAAGGTATTCCCATAACTCTCTGACAAGGTGGTATAACACTACAGGGACGAAGAAAAGCATGGCTGGCAACATCCACCATTCCCTGTCCATGAACTTCTTGTCGTCCAAAAGAAGTCCTATGAGCACGCCAATGAAGACTATTGCCGTAATAGTCCCACAGATGATCAGTATGATTTGCCAGATAGTCATTTTAAATCAGCCATTTCTTAATCAACATTCCATGTCGCTTCAGGATAACCATCAAACGCATCATCTATGGTGTCATCGTCATATTCGTTGTACCCACCATATTCTTCATATGACCTTCCATCTTCGTGACAAGAATAGTCATCATACATTTCATCAATAAGCCCATTTCTACTCTTGAAATTAAATGGGAACCATTTGAAGTCTTTAGGGCAAAAGATTTTCCAATCATCTTGTAATTTGACCAAAGTTCCATCCGATAATAATTCAAAATACTGTATGGTATATCCCCTGTGTTGAACAGTATTAGGATTCCATTTTTTATTATCAGATTCCAATATTCCAGGAGTAATTTGTGCTACATAAATTTTATTATCTTGGGCCTCAATGGTTACTGCTGAATAGATGGCAGCTGTAACTCCATGTTGAGAATAGAATCCAACTCTTTCGCCATTACGATACAGTAAGTATCTACAGGTGTTACAGATTTCGTTGACCTTAAAACGCCACGATATCTTGCCGTTATCAATTTTTGCTATTATCACTTCATTGTCCTCTATTAAATGTGTCTCCCAGTGCGCCTCACTATAAAAAAAGGATTCAGGAAGACCTGGAATAAAGTCATAAATGACATACTTATCCGCATTCTTTTTAGTCATGTAAATAAGTGAATGTGAGGCATAATCATATAAATCTACTCTACCTGAAAGAAGATAATCACTCGGTATATAGTTTTGTAATTCTTGTATAGACTGAAAATTTTTCCCATATGGCACGCGAATACTTTTTCTATTATCCTTTAATAGAGTGTCGAAATGACTATCTAACACTAGACAAATAATCGGCTTTTCATAATTAATGTGATAATTCGGTAGTTCAATATCATCACCATTGTCAATGGTACATTTTTCTAAATATTCTTCATATGTTGTACCAAAATAGAAAAGAAATCTTTTGTTATAAATATACTCTTGATAATCCATATAATTATAACCTCCTAACAACAAATGCCCGTATAAGTCATATAGATATTTTGTTCCTTCATATATTTTTCCAGATTTCTGATTCGAACTTTCTGAATATATACAATCTCCATCCTTACCACATTCTAACAAATCTGACACAATTTGAATATCATCATATAGACATTCGATAATCAAGGAACAGTTCTCATCATAGCATCCCAACTTACCATCTTTTTTTACTTTAAGAATAAAACATTTTCTGTGCTCCTGCCAATACTCAACAGCCTCGATACTATCATAAAGACAGTGAATTTGCTCGCTGAAGGTTTTTAATGAAAGAACACCATAGAGTCCTGTATCTCTGTCTTGAATAATTCTATAATTTACATTTAAAAAAGAACGAAATGGAAGTGCAGAGGGCTTTTCGTTAATATGGTTTCTTACAAGCACTTTACCATTTTTATCGGCAATTCCCCATCCGCCATCTTTGTAGAATTCAATAACATCTTTCAAAGGATTGTATGAATCGCAAGATTTGAAATCGACACTATCATCTTCTTGTAACCTTAAGAAATATCTGTCTTTACATTTTTTTATAGCATCCTTTTTTATAAAAGCCATAATAGAATTTAATATATCCTTCTTTCTTAGTATTATGTTAAGTTCTTCAAAATCATCCTCAAAATCTAATATAGGACGAGAATTATTCATTTTAAGATTCTTTACATCCCTTTGGGCTCTTTCTTGAACTAAACTTAATATTTCAGAAGAATTTGCGACACAATCTTTAATTAGTTCTGTTATATGATGCATTTCATAGTATTTCCCACATTTATCAAAACTTACTATCATTGCATCAATTAGCTTAGTGACATCGTCGTCAGAGAATTTCTCTGCGATATCTTTATATCTACATTCTTCCCAGTTCATAATATATATCTTAGTACATCATTACTGCAAAGGTACAATTTTTTTTCTAAAAGAAAAAGGGGTTAAGGCTAAAAAAAAATCGCAAGCCTTGTGGTTTTTGTTCCCAAAAGACTAGTTCGCGAGGAAGAGTGATGCCCTTTCATTTTGTAATTTGATGCAAAAGTACAACCTATTTCTGATTGCTGCATAGAAATCACCATTACGAACGGTTGGATTATATCCCACGTTTTCTCGCCACGACAAAACAAGCAAGCTCCTTTTGTTCGTCTGGCTTAACGAAAACGTTCCGTTCTCCATGGAACCGATTTGAGTATTCAAATCCTTCATACCTACACCTTTTTAAATAATAGTTCTAACCTGTTCATACTTTCTAAAAGCTCTGCAAATACTGGTTTTTCACCATATATCATAGCAGAAGACATATCTTCATAGTCCTTTTTCCAGTTTGCCAAAGATTCTGATGGTGGAATAAGTTGGATATTCTTTCGGATGTCTGCCGTATAATCTACGCCTTGCATACTGGTGAGTGTGGAGCGATGACGAAGGATAGTTTGCCATAACTCATCATTATGTATGGCCTTCTCAGCAACGCCCTGCTGCATCATCATGTGGAGGTCATAAATATGACGGGAACGACGTTTGGCATCTACCTGTTTGTTGACAGAAAACAATTCGTGTAGAAGGAATGCCTTTTCCAAAAATGTCTTTTCTGCTATTGCGGTCTTAATCGCAACATCAACCTGTGTTGTACTTATAGTAGGTAACGCCTCTTCCACCATACTGTGCAACTGGGCTTCATCGTATGGCTCCAATAAAGAACGAGCACCAGCCTCAATCTTGACGATGGGTGGAATATAAGCCAGTTGATCTTCAAACACAGACTGATAGCGGATGAAAATACTTCGAGGTTCTGGATAAGTGGCATCGCCCTTACCATCAGGCTCTGCTTCTATCTGGCATTTGTTTTTAAGTGAAGTCTGACCAATTGCCTCAACTAATTGGCAGTATAGTTCATCGCGAACAAAGATAGAAGAGGCCTTTCGTAATTTCTTTACTTGTTTTTTGGTCAGTTCACCGTCAAGTTCGAAAACATTACGGTCTATGGCCAGGTCTATATCCTCGGAGAAACGATTGATGAGGCCCCACACTTTACTGAGGGATGTGCCTCCCTTGAATACTAAGTTATCTGCACATGGCAAACTGAATACTATTTTCAGAATCGTGGTCACCCACAGGTCTTTTTCTATCGCCTGTTTGGGCAATGCCTTCTTGATGGCAGTCTGTTCCAATATCGTACGCTGCTGAGCTGTGGTCAGCGTAAAGTAGTTATTCTTCTGCATAGAGCGATTTGATGATTGAGGACACCCAGGCAGGCATCAGTTGATAATCCTGTTCAATGGATTTCTTTTCTTCTTTCGCTAATAATTCCTTCGTTCGAGCTATGATTTCTGGTGTGATATGCTCTTTGCCAAGACTTCTATAGGCAGATGTCAGCAACATGGCAAGTTGTGAATGAAAGGCTAAATACTTGGGGGAAGAACGTTTGAACTCGATAGTCCCACCATTTATCAACGAGATTTTGCGGCTATAACTATCTGTCATAAACACAACGTTCATCGGAATTTGAGTAGAGAAGCCAAGTCTATTAAGTGCATATAGTCCGGTTGGTACTGTATGAGCCTTGTCTCGTTTTGCTATCCCGTCAGCAACTTCTTCAAGCGTTGGGTAGAGGATTCCTAAGCCAAGTTTTTTATCTATCTTCGGATAATAATAGATGCCACGACCTATACGGAGGATGGTTCCATCATTTGTCATACGTTCCAATGTCTTATTGATAGATTTCTTTTCCCCATAACGGATAAAGTCTGAAGCGAAAAGGACATTACCCCTACCGCTCTTCTTAATTCTATTAAGTATCTTTGTTTCAATAGATTGATTCGTCATATGATATTATTTTTGTCGCAAATTTAATATAAAATTACGACAAATACAAATAAATGGGCTATTATTTTATCTTTATAGGCCATTTTTAGTTATTTTGACTCGGTTTTATCTAAATATTGAACCAATTGCCTCTTTAAAGTATCTTTAATCTGCTCTCGTAATGACTGAGGACTGATAACTTCGAGGTTCGCACCATAGATAAGGATACGTCCTCGCAGTTCGCGATTGGGTTCTATTGTCAGGCGGACTTCGCCGTAGCATTGGCTATCATGCTCTCCAAAGGGTAGCGTCTCTGTCTGGGAATGGTGCAAGGGCTTTGTCAACAGAAGGCCGTGCTGGTATTCAGTCTTCGTGCGGATGATGACTTCCTCGACCTTGGCACCTTTCTCGTGTGTGACACCTATGATGTTCTTAAAGAACTCCTGATAGAAACCTTTAGGGGCAGGAATGTATTCAACATCATCTACCTCACAGACCTCACCTACTATTCTATCTAATGGCACATTATAAGCCTGATAGGGTTCACGATCAGCCTCGCCAAATACGAACCATCGACCATTATATTCTTTGAGGAATTGGGGATGAAAAACCAATGTAAAAGGCTCCTGTCCAAATCGCTGATAATCAAATCTTAGAACTTGCTTGTCTGAAATGGCCTTAAAGAATACAGGAAGAAGATGGATATTGGTAAGATTTTGCTCCATACTTGAACTGATGCGAATATCTCCATCTTTTGCTTCCCTGTTCGTGTCAAGCAAAAGTTGCGTGTTCTCAAAGAAAGCAGAGAACCAACTTGCAGGCATAATTCCTGCTGAGGCTTTGCAGAATGCCACGTAGTCCTCTACAGACTTCTGCACTACAGCCTTGCGCTCTTCAGCGAGCGGGTCGTCTTTCTTGCCAATATAGCGATATGCTCTTCCTTTACCAACCTTTCCGTTATCCTCAATACAGTCAGGGTCGTAAGATCTTAATGCCTTAAGTACTTCGGGGAAAGCTTTCTTAAGTTCTCCGTAGCCCACTTCGCTATTGCATGATATTTTATCATAATAACCTTGTGGCCTTCCATAATATGAAGCAAGAACATCAGCGTAGGTTAAGAAATTGCGTTTCATTAACTCGTTATAAATGCGATTAACGAACTCTGTTCTTAACCCAAAACCAGCAAAGATGTTCTTAGTAGTCATATCTGATATACGTTTATTGCCGCAAAGTTACAATTTATTTTTCGATTTTTGATGCGATATGGAGAGATTAGCTAAGAAAAAAGTGTTTCGCAAGGCTTGTTATCTGTTTTTTCTTGCAAAAACCGAAGAACAGCTTTACTTTTGCCATGGTTGTGGGACTACAACTGACTACTATGACAAGTACGGTGGTAGCATAGGCTCGTCAACTACCAGAGAGAATTATGGTGGAGGAACAACCACGACATATTATGACGCTTATGGAAATACCATCGGTTCAAGTTCAGACTGGTGATTAATTATTGGACTATAGAATCGTAAAGTGTACCTGCCTTAGCTACACTTTCTAGTTTTAAAGACCCTAAAAACTGTAAAAACAATATGTCTATACTATAGATTTTTGAAAATAGGCTGACACGCTGACACAATGCCGATGTACAAAGGGCGTGCAGCGTTTTAAAGGGTGACACACGCTGACACAATGGTGACACAAAAAGTGGGGCTTTCTCGTGTCGTTGGAGCATGTCTGGAGGATAAGGCTAAGCCTCTTATTGTAAGAACTTTAAGATGCAACTGCATGAAGTAATCCGATAAATTTTCACGAGAATTTGAGGGCTTGCTTCGTGCTAACCATCAGCGAGGAGTATCAGAAGTCTTGAATTTTCACGAGAATTTAAAAGTGTGGTTGGTTATAAGCATGCCGAAATGGCGTTATTGGATCAACTCAAGATGAAGCTAAAACGCACCTTGCGCGAAAACATCTTGAACATACCTGCATTTCCTGCTTTTCCTGCACTGCACCAAAGACGGCATTATAGAAAATTTAACAAAAGTATCAAAAATTAGTGTCTAGCCTTGATACTCTGAGTATCCGGCCTTGATACTCCGAATATCCAGCTTTGATACTCCAAATATCAAGGCTGGATATAAAAGCTACAATCCATACTGGTGCAGGAAAAGCAGGAAATGCAAGAAATACAGGAAAGGTTATCACACGGAAGAATTTCTCTCGATTTTCACTACCTCTGACCTTTGGTCGAAGGTAGGAGACACCTCGGAAATAAAAGAAAAATGCGTTTTTCTTTGTATTTCTCTCGATTTTCACTACCTTTGTCGAAGGATTTTTAGATTGCAAGAGACTTGCTTTATGAACCAACAACGACGAGCAATTATTATCGGGGCGACGTCAGGCATTGGGCTTGAGGTGGCTAAGGTGCTGGCGGCGCAGGGATGGCTGGTGGGTATTGCCGGACGCCGACAGGAACGGCTGCAACAGATACAACGCAAGCACTTGAACATCGTAGCGACTGAGCAGATAGACGTCACGAAGGCTGATGCCCCTGCACGCCTGTTGACGCTGATAGGCAAAACGGGCGGCATGGACCTCTATTTCCACAGTTCCGGCATCGGCTATCAGAATACGGAGCTCGACATGGAGCTGGAACTGTCTACCGTCGAGACAAATGCCGTGGGAATGACCCGCATGGTGGGAGCTGCCTTCCACTACTTTGAGGCGCACCCTGAACAGCACGGTCAGATAGCTGTCATCAGCAGCATTGCCGGTACTAAGGGACTTGGTGCCGCACCCGCCTATTCAGCCACCAAACGCTACGTGAATCATTATCTGGAGTGTTTGACCCAGCTCTGTCATATCCGTCGCCTTCGCCATATCACCATCCACGACATCCGTCCGGGCTTCGTGCGAACGGCCCTCATCAGCGGGAACAACTACCCCCTGCAGCTCGATGCCGCCAAGGTGGCGCAGCACATCGTCAGGGGACTGAAACGTGGGCGCACCATCATCACCATCGACTGGCGTTACCGCCTGCTCGTCTTCTTCTGGCGCCTCATTCCTCGTTGGCTGTGGGTCAGACTGCGGATTGCGTAATCAGCCTGTTGACTTCATCGAGAACTACTTGCATCAATTTAGAGTAACAGGACTGTGTGAGTGACAAAATGGCGGCGTTTTGTGACAAAGTGGCAGTTTTATGAGTTTGGCATTAATGTTGCATATTTGTGGGTGAGAGCCGCAAGGCCCATGAGAAAGTAATTAACAAAATGTATCACTTAAACAAATAATTAGGAGGTAACGATTATGATGCCAACAATGAGATCAAACAACTGGATTCCAACCGTGTTCAACGACCTGTTTTACAACGACTATATGCCGAAGGCAAACTGCACGGCTCCTGCCATCAATGTGAAAGAATCGGACAAAGCATACACCGTAGAACTGGCAGCTCCGGGCATGAAGAAGGAGGACTTTAATGTCCACATCAACGACGAGGGTAACCTGGTGGTGAAGATGGAGCACAAGCAGGAACACAGTGAGGAGGACAAGACCACGCGCTATCTGCGCCGCGAGTTCAGCTACTCGAAATTTGAGCAGACGCTGATACTGCCTGACGACGTGCAGAAGGAGGCTATCTCGGCCAAGGTGGAGCACGGTGTGCTGACCGTAGAGCTGCCGAAGATGGTGGAGGAGAAGGTCAAGGTTTCGCGCCAGATTGAGATAGGATAACATTTTAAGGAGTTAAAGAAGTTAAAGAAGTTAAGCCACTTCTTAACCACAAACAAGGCCCCGATGACTCATGCTGATGAGTTGTCGGGGCCTTGTTCGAGAAAAATCAAAAAAAGTTTGGTTTTCTCCTCACTTATTCGTATCTTTGCGAGGAAATTGCTAATAGCGGTTGAAAACTACTAAACAAGACAAGATATTCTGGTATGAAGCTGAACCATCTGACCACCACTGTCGTCTTCGTCGCTGCAGGCATGCTGCTGGCTGTTTCGTGCGGGCATGAAAGCAAGGAGAAGACCCAGGTGACCCATGCCGACAGCGTGCTGTTTGCGGCTGGCAGGGCGTTGGACTATACGCGCCTGTTGGAGCTGACAGACAGTTTTGAGCACGAGGGCGCCATCACGCGGATGAACGCCAACCGCTGGCGTGGCGTGGGCTACAACAACTTAGGCAAGGTGCGCAGCGCAGAGTACTACTATCGAAAGGTGGTGGACGCGAAGATAGAGACGGACAAAGACCTGTACTATTATAATAAGTCTGTACGTCGGTTGGCAGAGTTGTTGGTGAGGCGCGGCGAGTATGAGGAGGCGCTGCGCGTGGCCATGCCTGCCATCGACCGGCTCAGGTCGAGTGAGGACTATTCTGAGAAGGACATGGCCATCCTGCTGAACACCATCGGGTGTTGTCAGCTGAACTTGGGTCGCCTGACGGAGGCCGCTAAGAACTACGAGTCTGCCCGGCAGCGGCTGTTGGAACTGGCAGCGAAAGACCCGTCTCAGCGCAATCTGGACGATGCCATTATGGCGGTGGACGATATTGCCCTGAGCTACATCAAGACACACCACTACAGCGAGGCACAGAAGTGGACGGCCGTCACCGACTCGCTAATGGCGGTGCGGTTGCAGAACGTCACGGAAGACCGCCGGAAGCTGGTGGAGGAGTACCGGGGCCGCGTGGCCCTGCACCGCATGCTGGTCCTGCAGGGCATGGGGCAGCAGCGCGAGGCCGCCAGGATTTACACGGAACTGGCCGATAGCGACTTCGGCAAGAGCGACGAGGGACTGATAGGGCTTGCCACCTACCTGATGGAGGCCGGCCGCATGGGCGAGGCTGCCGACAACTTCACACACCTGGACCAGCTGGTGCAGCAGCGCGGGCTGGAACCGACACTGGACAACATCAGCACCTACCTGCTGCCGAAATACAAAGCCAACGTGGGTGCCGGAAGGATTGACAGTGCGCTGGCTGTGGGACTGAAGCTCTGCGACATGCTCGACAGCGTGCTGGTCACCAGCAAGAGCAACGATGCCGCCGAGCTCGCCACCATCTACGACACGCAGCAAAAGGAGAACATGATAGCGGAACAGCAGGCAGACATGTCGCGGCAGCGCATGAGGAGCATCTTGATAGTGTCGCTGCTGGTCTTTGCCTTCCTGGCCATTTACATCTACCACCGCATCAAGGCCCAGCGCCGTCTGGCTCATGCCTATCAGCAGTTGGAGTTGGCCCACCACAAGCTGGAGGCGGTCAACACGCAGTTGGAAATGGCCAATGCGCAGTTGGAAACGGCTAATGCACAGTTGGAGCAGAAGAACGAAGAGTTGACCGTGGCCAACGAGCGTGCTGAGGAGTCGTCGCGCATGAAGACCAACTTCATCCAGCAGATTTCCCATGAGATACGTACACCGCTGAACATCCTTTCGGGCTTCACGCAGGTGATTACGATGCCCGACATGGAGTTAGACGACGATACGCGCCAGGACATCAACCGCCAGATTAACGAGAACACCAACCGCATCACGGGACTGGTGAACAAGATGCTGGAACTGTCGGATGTCAACAGTCGGGCGGTCATTGAGTGTAACGACCACGTGCTGGCGGTGCAGATAGCCGCGCAGGCCGCCGAGGACAGCGGCATCACGACGGCTGAACACCTGAACTTCGACATGGAGATGGGCGAGGACGGTGACACCGCCATGCTGCAGACCAACCTGGCTGCGGCAACCCGTGTGCTGACGTTAGTGTTAGACAATGCGCGGAAGTTTACGAAAGGTGCCGAGGCCCTGCACCATGAAGAGGCCGCCGCTGCCGACGCGGGCGACAAGAAGTCCGTTGTGCTGCGCATCGCACAGGATGGCCAGCGGGTGCTGTTCACCGTCGAGGATACAGGTATCGGCATACCCGCCGAGGAGTCGGAGCATATCTTCGACGAGTTCGTGCAGCTGAACGAATACTACGACGGCACGGGCATCGGACTGACCGTGGCCCGTTCGCTGGCACGCCGACTGGGCGGTGACGTCGTGCTGGACACCAGCTATACAGGCGGTGCCAGGTTTGTGGTAACTTTTAACAATTAAAAAATTAAACAATTAATCAATTATAAAAAAGAAATGGTAAGACTTTGCATGAGCCTGCTGTTGTGTCTGATGGGTGCAATGGGTATGCAGGCACAGACACAGAAACTGTGGTATGACAAGGCAGCATCCAACTGGTTGGAGGCGCTGCCTATCGGTAACTCGCACATGGGGGCGATGGTGTATGGCGGTGCTGACACGGAACAGATCCAGCTGAACGAGGAGACGTTCTGGAGCGGTTCGCCCCACAACAACAACAGCACGGAGTCAAAAGCGCATCTGCAGGAGGTGCGCGAGCTGATTTTCAACGGCCAGGAGCAAGAGGCTCATGCCCTGTTGGACAAATACTTCATGAAAGGCCCCCACGGCATGCGCTTCTTGCCCTTGGGCAACGTGTTCCTGAAATTCTGGAACCACCAGAATGCTGCCGACTATCGCCGCGAGCTGTGCTTGGACAATGCAACGGTCAGCGTCAGCTACCGTGTAGGCAACGTCCACTACAAGCGTACGGCCATGGCGTCGATGGCTGACAACGTCATCGCCATGAAGATAGAGGCCGACAAGGCTGGGGCGCTGAACTTCGCCCTATCGTTTGAAGGGGGACTGAAGGCCAGCCAGCAGGTGGCGGGCAACACGCTCACCGCCACCGTGGACAACTGTGAGCAGGAGGGCATCAAGGGTGCGCTGACCGCCGAGTGCCGCGTATGGGTGGAAAGCAACGGACGCTTGGAGACCACGGACGGACAGATGGTCGTGAGGGAAGCCTCGGAGGCTACCGTCTACATCACAGCAGCGACCAACTACGTCAACTACAACGACGTCAGCGGACGGCCGTCAGAGAAGAACGCCGCCGTGGCTGAGGCCCTGAAGGGACGCGACTTCGACAGCCTGTGGCAGCGCCATGTAGCCAAGTACCAGCAGCAGTACTGCCGTGTGTCGCTGACGCTGCCGACATGTGAGCGTTCGACACTACCCACCGACAAGCGTCTGGACGCCTTCTCCAAGGGTGGCGACATGGACCTGGTGGCCCTGATGTTCCAGTATGGCCGCTACCTCATGATATGCGCCTCGCAGCCCGGCGGCCAGCCGTCGACCCTGCAGGGTGTGTGGAACGACAAGCTGAAAGCGCCGTGGGACTCGAAGTACACCATCAATATCAATACCGAGATGAACTACTGGATATCAGATGTGGGTAACCTGGCAGAGACGGCAGAACCGTTGTTCAGCATGATAGCCGACCTGAGCCATACCGGTGCGCTGACAGCGCGGCAGATGTACGGCTGCGGCGGTTGGCTGGCACACCACAATACGGACCTGTGGCGCATTGCCGGTCCCGTGGACGGCACGCCGTGGGGCATGTTCCCGACGGGTGGTGCCTGGCTGTCGACACATCTCTGGCAGCACTATCTGTACACCGGCGACAAGGCGTTCCTGCGCCAGTACTATCCTGTGATGAAGGGCGCCGCCGAGTTCCTGATGGACTATATGCAGCCTGTTCCGCAGGGATCTCCTTTCCTGCAGGGCGGCAAGGAGAAAGAGAAGTGGGTGGTTACTGTGCCGACGGTGTCGCCTGAGCACGGACCGATGGGCAAGGGTACCAATGTGACCGCTGGCTCGACGATGGACAACCAGATCGTGTTTGACGTGCTGAGCAACGTGCTGAACGCCATGAAGGTGCTGGGCGTGAAGGACAGCCGGCTCTCGAAGCGCCTGACGCAGACATTGGCCAAGCTGCCGCCGATGCAGATAGGTCGCTACGGACAGTTGCAGGAGTGGCTGTTGGATGGCGACAACCCCAAGGATGAGCATCGCCACATCTCGCACCTCTACGGTCTGTACCCCTCGAACCAGATTTCACCTTACCGCCATCCGGAGCTCTTCAGTGCGGCAGCTACGACGCTGGCTCAGCGTGGCGACCGTGCTACGGGCTGGAGCCTAGGATGGAAGATCAACTTCTGGGCGAGGATGCTGGATGGCAACCATGCCATGAAGATACTGTCGAACATGCTGACGCTGTTGCCCGAGGACCGTATGGCACAGATGTATCCCGAGGGCCGTACCTACCCGAACCTGTTTGACGCCCATCCGCCGTTCCAGATTGACGGCAACTACGGCTGTGCTGCCGGTGTGGCTGAGATGCTGGTGCAGAGCCACGACGGTGCCGTACACCTGCTGCCCGCACTGCCTGACGCCTGGCAGGATGGCGAGGTGAAGGGCCTCTGCGCCCGTGGCGGTTTCGTGGTTGACGAGACGTGGCGTGGCGGCCAGTTAGTCAGCGCCCGCATCACGTCGCGGTTAGGCGGCGTACTGCGCCTGCGTTCATACGTTCCTCTGAAGGGTAAGGGTCTCAAGGCAGCCAAGGGTAAGTGTCCGAACATGCTGTTGGCAGGTGCCAGTGTCAAAAAACCGTTAGTGTCGCAAGAATTGAAGGAGGTGAAGACGCTGCCAGTCAGGAAGGTCTACGAGTATGACGTCAAGACGAAGCGCGGCGAGATAATTGAAATTGAAAAATGAAAATTCTTACACCTAAAGGTATAAGCGAGCTTAGCTCGTAGGAAAATTAGTAAAAAGTGAATAATTTGCACCGGACTTCAATGGCGGCAGCAAATTATTCACTTTTCACTATTCACTTTTACCTTATATTACTTGTCGAGCTCGGCAAGGTTTGCGGCAATCATCTCGTCGGTAACGGTGTAGTTCTGCAGGTCGCCCTTGATGAACGAGTCGTACGACGGCATGTCGATGAGGCCGTGGCCGGAGAGGTTGAAGAGGATGACCTTCTCTTCGCCGGTCTCCTTGCACTTGTTGGCTTCGCGGATGGTGGCGGCAATGGCGTGGCAGCTCTCGGGAGCGGGGATAATGCCCTCGGTACGTGCGAAGAGCATACCTGCCTCGAAGGTCTCCAACTGCGGGATGTCAACACCGTGCATGAAGCCGTCCTTGATGAGCTGCGAGATAATCATACCGGCACCGTGGTAGCGCAGACCACCGGCGTGGATGTTGCTCGGTCTGAAGTTGTGGCCCAGGGTGTACATGGGCAGCAGCGGCGTGTAGCCAGCCTCGTCGCCGAAGTCATAGCGGAACTGGCCGCGGGTGAGTTTCGGGCAGCTGTCAGGCTCGGCAGCGATGAACTCTGTCTTCTTGCCGTCTAACAGGTTGTGGCGCATGAAGGGGAAGGCGATGCCACCGAAGTTGGAGCCGCCGCCGAAGCAGGCAATCACCATATCGGGATATTCGCCAGCCATGGCCATCTGCTTCTCAGCCTCCAGACCGATGATGGTCTGGTGCAGGCCCACGTGGTTGAGCACAGAGCCTAACGTGTACTTACAGTTGGGCGTGGTGGTGGCCAGTTCGACAGCCTCAGAGATGGCAGTGCCGAGAGAACCGCTGTGCGTGGGGTCCTTGGTCAGAATGTCCTTACCGGCACGGGTAGACATCGAGGGAGAACCCTCGACGACGGCACCGAAGGTGCGCATGATACTGGAGCGGTAGGGTTTCTGCTGCATGGTAATCTTCACCTGATAGACAGCACAGTCAAGACCGTAGATCTTGGCGGCGTAGCTGAGGGCAGCACCCCACTGGCCGGCACCGGTCTCGGTGGTGACGTTGGTCGTACCTTCCTGCTTGGCATAGTAGCACTGGGGCAGGGCAGAGTTGATTTTGTGTGAACCTAAGGGGTTGGTAGACTCGTTCTTGAAATAGATGTGGGCGGGAGTGCCCAGAGCCTCTTCCAACGCGTAGGCACGGACGAGTGGGGTAGAGCGGTAGTACTTGTACTTGTCGAGCACTTCTTCGGGAATGTCTATCCAGCGGTGCTCCGTATCGAGCTCCTGCACACAGCATTCGCGGGGGAAGATGTGTGCCAGGTCGTCGACACCCAGAGGCTGCTTGGTTGCCGGATGGATGGGCGGCATGGGCTTGTTGGGCATGTCGGCCTGAATGTTGTACCACTGTGTAGGAATCTCACTCTCCTGAAGGATGAATTTTTTTTGTTTTGACATTGTTTTTTGTTGTTGGTTAAAGATTGCCGCTTGCAAAGGTACGAAATAATTCATAATTCATTCATAATTCACGATTATTTTTTAATTTTGCAGCCATTATGTGGATAGTAGCTGTCGTTTTAGCTTATTTTGCACTGCTTTTCGGCATCAGCCGGTGGGTCGGGCGCAAGGCGACGAATGAAACCTTCTACCGCGCTGACAGGCAATCGCCGTGGTATATGGTGGCCTTCGGCATGGTCGGAGCATCCATCTCGGGCGTGACCTTTGTCAGCGTGCCGGGCATGGTGGGCCGCATGCAGATGACCTACCTGCAGACGTGCATGGGTTTTGTCTTAGGCTATGTGGTAGTGGCTTTCGTGCTGCTGCCGCTGTTCTATAGGATGAATGTCGTCAGCATCTATGCCTATCTTGGGCGACGGCTTGGTGCCAGGAGTCAGCGTACAGGGGCGTCGTTCTTCCTGCTGTCGAAGATGGCCGGGGCGTCGGTCAGGTTCTTTGTGGTGTGCATCATCCTCCAGCGCTTTGTGTTTGAACCCCTTGGTGTTCCTTTCGCCCTGACGGTGGTGGCGTTGGTGCTGCTGATATGGCTCTATACGCGGCGTGGCGGTATCAAGACATTGGTATGGACAGACTCGCTGCAGACGCTGTGCTTCTTTACGGCTCTTCTCCTTATTATATATAAGGTGGTGACAGACTTGGGCATGACGGCGGGCGAGGCTGTTGCCGCCGTGACGGAGAGCGACCTGTCGCGCATCTTCGTCTTTGACGACTGGCTGTCAACGCAGTATTTCTGGAAACAGTTTGCCAGTGGCGTATTCATCGTGCTGGTGATGACGGGACTGGACCAGGACATGATGCAGAAGAACCTGACCTGTAAGACGCTGCGCGGTGCACAGAAGGATATGTGCAGCTATGGACTGGCCTTCCTGCCTGCCAACTTGCTTTTCCTGTCGTTGGGCGTACTGCTGACGCTGTGGTACCAGCAGCGTGGATTGGCACTGCCTGTAGCCGGCGACGACCTGCTGCCTCAATTCATCTCTTTGACCGCCGACCTCTCGCCGATGACCTCCATCGTTTTTATTTTAGGCATTGTCGCGGCCTCATTCTCCAGTGCCGACTCGGCGCTGACGTCGCTGACCACCATCTACTGTGTGGACATCCGTGGGCGTGCTGCCGACGAACGGCTGCGAAAGCGTACCCACATGGTGATCTGTGTGCTCTTCGTCTTCTTCATCCTCGTGTTCAGGGCGGTCAATTCTACCAGTCTCATTGATGCTGTCTATATCATCGTCTCTTATACTTACGGGCCGTTACTTGGCCTGTTTGCCTATGGGCTGCTGACGCGCCGTGTTGTCTGCGACCGTCTCGTGCCATATATTGCCCTGGCCTCCCCGCTGCTGTGCTTTGCGGCAGACAGGATGGCACAGTTGTTGTGGAACTACCATTTCGGCTATGAGTTGCTGATGCTCAACGGCTTGCTGACGTTTATAATGCTTGTTGTATCAAAGAGGTTGGAGGCCACGACTAACCGCTAACCCCTGATTTTGTCAAAGTATTCCTTGGGCTGTTCGCCTGTTACCTTCTTGAACGTGGTAGCAAAGTATTTGGGGTCCTTGAAGCCTACGCGGTAGGCAATGTCGCTGACGCGCAGGTCGGGCTTTTCCTTGGCCATGCGGCATGCAGCCTTGATGCGGATGTCGCGGATGAAGGTCGTCACATTCATGCCTGTGGCGGCACGCAGCTTGTTGTAGAGCGTGCTGGCACTGGCGCCCATGTCTGCTGCAAAGGCGTCGCGGTCGTAGTCGCCGTCGTCGAGATGTTCGTTGACGCAGCGGATGGCACGCTCCATGAACTCCTTCAGTTCTGAGGGGTAGGCACTGACACTTTCGTCCTCGGCAACCTGCGGCAGTGCCTGGAGTATGCGCTGGCGGTTGGCAATGAGGTTGTCCATGATGAGCTGCAACTCACCGAGCCGGAAGGGCTTGGCTACATGGCTGTCTGCACCGGCTTCCAAGGCTTTCTGGCTGTTTTCCTCCGGCATATTGTTGGTTAGCAGCACAACGGGCAGGTGGCTGTAGTCGGTGTCTTGCTTGATGCGGGTGGTCAGCTCGTAGCCGTCCATGTCTTCTAACCGGCTGTCGCAGACTATCAGGTCAAAGGACTTCTCACGGATGGTGTCGAGGGCTTCCTGGGCATTGGATACCGTGTGGACATTATATTTAGGACGCAGCATGACCTGCATCAGCGCCTTGAGCTCGTCGTTGCCCTCTACAACGAGGATGGTGTGTGCGTTGCGGTCTTCAGTTTCGGGCTGTTCCGGCTCTGGCAGGCTGTTGACGATGTCCGGCGAGACGTCCAGCACCTGTCCGTCGGCGGTGCTGGGGTCCATGATGCGGCTCTCGTCGATTTGGTCCGCCCTGAAGGACTCCTTGTTGATGGGCATTTCCAGCAAGAATGTCGTTCCCTGTCCCTCGATGCTCTTGCACTTGATGGTACCGTTGTGCTGATAGACGTAGTCGTGGACGATGGACAGGCTTCGCTTGCTGGAGAAAACCTGTTTGCGCCAGTAGTTGTCGTTGGTGTATGGGGACTGCATGTGCCTGATGAGCTCCTTGGAAATCCCCTTGCCGGTGTCGCTGACGCGGATGATGATGCGGTCGTAGTTGGCATTGGTATTGACGTCAAGGCTGACCTTGCCCTGTTCCGGGGTGTGCCAGGCCGCATTGGACAGCAGGTTGAAGACAATCTTGTCCAGTTTGTCGATGTCTATCCAGCCCATCATGCTCTCAGGTTTGCAGCGGATGGTGAAGGACAGTTTCTTGCTCGACATCAGCGGCTCGGTACAGCGTGCCGTCTCAATGATGCGCCGCATCACGTCGCCGTTGCTGACGTGCAGCTTCGTGTCTTGCTCTTCTTCATGGCTTGTTTCCATGATTTGCTGCAAGAGGCGTATGCTGCGCTGGATGTTCAGCTGCATCAGGTCGTACTCTTTTTGCTCCTCGGGTTGTCTGAGGCGCAGGTGCTCCACGGAGGCCGAAAGGATGGTGAGGGGTGTGAGCAGTTCGTGGATGATGTCGGCAAAGATTTTGTTCTTCTTAACCTGTTGACGGATGCGAATACTACGGATATAAACTCTTACAGCCAGTATAATAATAGCTGTCAGGATACAAATTCCTCCTATGAGGAAGATGACTTCGATGTCAATGATAGTCGATATCATGCTGCGAAATTACTTATTTTCTTCTAATTTCCGATAAAAATCATGCAAAAAAGTACTAAAAAGGGCGATTTTAGTTTGTAAATCGTTACTTTGGGTTGAAAAAACGCCAAAATCACGGATTTTAAACCTATAATAACATTTAGTGAACGCAACTTTATTAAATATACACTATCTTTGCAACAAGAAAAGAAACAAAACGATTTTATAAATGGAGGAAGCGAGAGGCTTCGAGACATTTATTCTTTATATTCGAAATTTTAATGGTTAAGGTTTATGGTTGATTAATTTAGTTTTTTAATAAAAGGCCTCGCTGGGAAGCGGGGCCTTTTATGTTGTTCTCATGTTTGTACAAACTTAGGCGTTGGCCATCAGGAAGCGTTCTGCCTCGATGGCGGCCTGACACCCTGTGCCGGCAGCCGTAATGGCCTGACGGTAGGTGGGATCGGCGCAGTCGCCAGCCACAAAGACACCAGGCAGCTGAGTGCGTGGCGTACCGTCAATCTTCTTGAGGTAGCCCGTCTCGTCGGTTTCGAGACATTCCTTGAAGATGTCGGTATTGGGCTTGTGGCCAATGGCCAGGAAGAAGCCGTCAATCTGGATGTCCACCAGCTGCTCGTCGGCCTCGCCCTTACGCTTGACGAGGTGGGCGCCTTCTACGCCGTTGTCGCCAAAGAGTCCAAGGGTGTTGTGCTCGAAGAGTATCTCGATGTTCTCTGCTGCCATGACGCGCTGCTGCATGACCTTGGAAGCTCTCAGGAAGGGCTTGCGGACAATCATATACACCTTCTTGGCCAGTCCTGACAGGTAGAGGGCGTCTTCGCAGGCTGTGTCGCCACCGCCAACGACAGCCACCGTCTTCTTGCGGTAGAAGAAACCGTCGCAGGTAGCGCAGGCTGATACCCCCTGGCCGTTGTATTTCTGCTCGTCGTCCAGCCCCAGGTACTTGGCTGAGGCTCCCGTGGCGATGATGACCGTGTCAGCCTCTATCTCCGTGCCGTTGTCGTCCCACAGCTTGTAGGGACGGGCTGAGAAGTCCACCTTGGTAATGATGCCGTCACGGATGTCCGTGCCAAAGCGCTCTGCTTGTTCGCGGAGGTCCATCATCAGCTGGTTGCCGTCGACACCTTGCGGATACCCGGGGAAGTTCTCGACCTCAGTGGTCTGTGTCAGCTGTCCACCGGGCTGCAGTCCGCAGTATTCCACAGGCTGCAGGTTGGCTCGGCTGGCATATATAGCGGCAGTGTACCCTGCCGGGCCACTGCCAATAATCAGACATTTTACGTGCTCCATCCTATAGTTTTTATAGTAATGCTTTGATTTGCGCCTCGATGTTCTCTATCTTCTCTGTCGGTTCAAAGCGGGCGACGACTTGTCCTTTCTTGTTGACGAGGAACTTGGTGAAGTTCCACTTGATGTCGGGCTTCTGCTTGTAGTCGGGGTCGGCCTTGGTCAGCATGTCGTCCAGGATGTGGGCGATGGGGTGCTCCATGTCCCAGCCGGCGAAACCTTTCTGCTCCTTGAGGAACTGGTACAGCGGTTCAGCATCGTCGCCGTTGACCTTGATTTTCTTAAAGCGGGGGAACTCCGTACCGAAGTTCAGCTTGCAGAATTCGTGGATGCTCTCGTCGGTGCCGGGAGCCTGCTGTCCGAACTGGTTACAGGGGAAGTCAAGAATTTCAAAGCCCTGGGCATGGTATTCCTTGTAGAGTTTCTCCAGCTCGTCATACTGGGGGGTGAAGCCACACTTGGTCGCTGTGTTGACAATCAGCAATACTTCGTTGGCATACTCTTTGAGCGATACGTCCTTACCTTTTCTGTCCTTGACAGAGAAATCATAAACAGTCTTCATTGTTTTTAATTATATGTGTTAGAATTAATATCCTTGACAAAGTTACGAATAATCCTCGTGACTGCCAAAAGATTTAGGATTTTTTATTGAAGACCACTCCATAGATTGGCAGAGTATGACCTCTCGACAGTATCCTCATCGTCGTCTGGCAGGTTGCAGAAGAAGTCGATGCCCGTCAGTCGCTCCAGCTCGTCGATGCTCTTGGCATAGGTTGACAGCGGCTGCTTGTTACTATAGTTCTCGATATGTTCCATCCAGAAACCGATGGATGCCAGACGTGTGCCCTTCTTGCTAAGCAGTGCTACAAAGAAGTATTTGGGTACGGGAATCTTATTCTGGCCGTTGATCTTGTCCGTCAGATACTTGATGATTTGGTTGCTACTGTCGATGGTGCCGCCCTTGACAACGAAGAGCGTATCGCTCATGTTGGCACTGGCCCATGTGCGAATCTGGCTTTCCAAACGAAACCAGGGACTACGGTCGTTGATGGAGCTGTTACTATTGCTGCCGTTGAAGTTGGAGTACTGCGGCTGCATGTTGGTGATGAAGAAGGTTTGGTAGTTGGACTCGGTAGAGCGCAACCTGTCTGCTGAGGGACAGATGTGGCCGTGGTCAAAATTGTTATACTTATAGGGATCTGCCGTCATTTGGTAGGTGGGCGACAGGTCTTGGTCGTTCGGGTACTGGCACGATGCCGACAGCGAGCCGTCGTTGCTGGCATTGTAACGCGACACATTATACTTTGTGTTGTAGTTGATGCTGCTGTACAACTGGTAGCAGCTCCAACGCTGTGCATTTATAGATGGATCCCATTCCACACAGTAGTTGACGCCGACATCGCCGAGACTGTTGTTCATAACGGCGCGGTGGACGATGACCACGTTGTTGCCTCCTTTCAGGTGTGGGAATTCCAGTCTGTACTTCGCCTCGTTGGGACCGTCCGTGTTGCGGTTGATGTTGGCACTTGCTTCCTTTTTGTTGGTATTCTTGTCGATGACAATGTCTTCTCCGTCATCGCCACAGGCAGCCAGTGTCAGCACGGCTGTCATAAGCATGAATAGTTTCTTTGTTTTCATAGCTATTAAGTTTTCAGTTGTTGGTTTCTCCAGATTGTTAGTATTTGGCTTTTTCTTTAGCGACAATCACAGGTGGTGTGATTTTTAGCTGATAAAGGCGCGGCCAATGGCATATGCAACTACCTTGGACGCGCCTTCAATTCTTGTTCCGGCTTGAAATATCTTATTTCTCCGCAGCCTCTGCTATTACTTCTTGGCTGCCTTACCGTAGCGGCTCATGAACTTGTCGACGCGACCAGCGGTGTCGACGAGCTTGCTCTTACCGGTATAGAACGGGTGAGAAGTGCTCGAAATTTCAATCTTTACCACAGGGTAAGTTTCGCCTTCGAATTCCACGGTGTCATTTGTCTTTGCGGTGGAACGCGAGAGGAACATATCGCCGTTGGACATGTCCTTGAACACGACGGGGCGATAGTTTTCAGGATGAATACCTTTTTTCATTGTTGCTTGTTAATTATTAATTGTTACGAATATAATATGTGCTTTGTTTTCGCCATAATGCGGCTTTGAGGGTGCAAAGGTACGAATAATTTGGCTAAACGCAAAATAATTACGTGTTTTTTTGTTTTTCAGCCAAGAAATTGTCAGTTGAAGGAGTGACCTGTCTTTTCTAACCTGTTAATAATGTCTAATATTAGCTGATAAAGTCCGTTTAATTTTGTTTCTAATAAAGAAATATATAACTTTGCATATTCATAAAGAATAATGTAATGGAAGAAAATGAAAAAATGACGGTCTCAGAACCAGCAGCTGCTTCATTGAGCGAAAGTGTAAGTCGTAGTGGTTTGTTGGGTCAGTTGATGGGCTTAAGCTTCTCGGATAAGGCGGCTTTAATCAAATATCTGCAAGAGGATACTAATATTGAATGTCCCTTTGTTTCCGACGAGTTTGGTAGAATAATTTTAACCAAACAGATGAGAGAGGCTGTCTGTAAAGCAGAGCGCGACTTAGAGGAGGGCAAGTGCATTTCTGAGTCAGACTTCAAGGAACGATTTGCAAAATGGCTTTAGGTATTTCTTATGCTCCGCAGTTTGTGGAGAATTTGGAGGCTATCCTCAAATTTTACGACGAACGGAATGGTAGTGATGTCTTCAGCAAGAAACTGATGAAAATGATACACAGGCAGATAGGAATTTTAAAGACTATGCCTGAAATTGGTCGTTTGACCAATTTCCCAGGAGTGAGGATTCTATTTGTGGAAAGGTTTGGCATAGTGTATCAGATTCGCAACAAAGTAGTTCTCATCATCGATATATATTCATGTGAGACTAATCCTAAAGAGCGGATTTTCAAAACGCTTTGATAGCTGTCCCCTTGTAATTTGATAGACCATGGAGTGGGATAATATCAGTGCCGGTGCGAAATAATATCAGCGACAGTGGGAAATAATATGTTCGACAGTACTAAATTTGATGTTCCGATTTGGTGAATTGGGGCATATTATTTGATACGCTGGGGCATATTATTTGATGACGCGAGACATCAAGTTTGCTACCCAACAGTATCATATCCATAAAAACAAAGCGTAAAATGTCGCTAAAATGTTACCTTTTTGGCCTTTTGCAGACGGCTTCGGGCTGAACGTCCTTTAGCTTCGGGCTAAGCGTCGTCGAGCTCCGACCTAAGCGTCTTCGAGCTCCGACCTCATCAAATTGGTTAAAAAAGCGACAATAAATGCACCGATAACAACCAACGAAGATAAAAAGAGGGCACCTCAAACGAAGTGCCCTCTTTAGGTTTTATCGATGTAGTACGGTAATTACTTAATTGATACATTCTTGATTTCCCATGTAGGAGCAAAGGCTGCGGTGCTGACATATTTGAAGGCAACCTTGACATTGGTCTTGCCGGCAACGGACTTTAGATCGACGGTGCTATCTACGAATGTCCAGCTCTTGCCGTCAGGCATACCAGATATAGTAGCCTCTGTCCAGTTTGCTCCGTCATAGACCATCACCTTGATGTGGTCGGTAATGTTACCTTCCTTAACCTGATTACAAGCATTGTTAAATGTCATGACAGGTGCAGTGATGCCTTTCAGACTGAATGCAGGCGACACCAGCCAACTCTCGGCAGCGATGCAGCCACCCTTGTATGCAGAAGCTTTCATATACTTGTTCTTAGTGTCTTCAGACCAAACGTATGTGATGCCCTCGCCGATAGACTTGTCTTCAATGGTAAAGTCCCCCTTGCCTGCTTCAAAGCTCTGTTCAAGGCCTGTGGTGCCGCTTGGTGTGTCACTACCGCCACCTTTGGTGAGTGTGATGATTTCGCTCGACTGGTTGATTTCAGGTGTGACAGTTCCATCCTTGACATACTTCTTCAGCTTACCCTTGATCACTACGACGTCGCCAGCAGCCAGATCTTCCTTGGCAGCGAAGTCGGCACCGTTAAGGCCCTTACCGCTGTAAACCTGCAGTTCGTTGGCTTCCTTACCGTCGTCAGAGATATAGTAAGTGATGCTCTTGTACTTGGAGTTGTACGATTGTACCTTAGAGATGATACCCTTGACGTATGCCTCTTCGGTCTCGCCACCGTCAGCCAGACTGTTGATGGTTTCCAGAGCCTTGGCAACAGTGATGGGTGCATCCTTAGTGCCGAGGTCGGATGTGGGCGTGTCGCCACCGCCGCCGGAACCTTTGGTAAGTGAGATGATTTCGCTCGACTGGTTGATTTCAGGCGTGATAGTTTCATTCTTGACAAACTTCTTCAGTTTACCTTTGATCACCACAACGTCGCCAGCAGCCAGATCCTCCTTCGCAGCGAAGTCGGCGCCGTTCAGGCCCTTACCGCTGTAAACCTGCAGCTCGTTGGTCTCCTTCCCGTCGTCAGAGATATAGTAAGTGATGCTCTTGTATTGTGAGTTGTAAGACTGTACCTTAGAGATGGTACCCTTGACGTATGCCTCGCCAGTCTCGCCACCGTCAGCCAGCTTGTTGATGGTTTCCAAAGCCTTGGCAACAGTGATAGGAGCATCCTTTGTACCGAGGTCGGACGTGGGGGTGTCGCCACCGCCGCCGCTGTCCTTCGTGCCGTTCAGTTCTACGATGATACAATTGTTTTGTACCGTCTCATAAGTGCCGTTATAGTTCATGACCTTACTCTTAATGACGACATTGTCGCCTGCCTGGACAGGAGTGGCACCCTCAGTGAACTTCTTGCCGCCAAGGCCGTAGCCGCGGTAGATATAGAACTTGTTGGCCTTGCCGTCCGCATCGTCGGAAATCCAGTAGGTTGCATTGCCGTAAGTACCAGTGGTCTGAACCTCTTTCACTTCACTGATAATACCTTTGACATAGAATTCCTTATCGGACTGTACGCCTACACCCAGGCCAGAAATGTACTCAAGTACTGCAGCCACATTGTACGGATCTGCCTCCGTACCGTTGCCCGTGGGCTCAATCACTACTTCCTCACCGCTGTCGGGCTGGACAACAGTTCCAAAGGGAGAGGGAACGTCCTCACAGCTGGTGAATGTGAAGGCCGCTACGGCCAACGCAATCAGATAATTAGCTATTTTCTTCATAGTTATATTGTTTTTATTGTTTCGTTATTGATTATTTTGTCTTTCCGTTCAGTGATACGATATAGTTCTGGCTCTGGAACTCGATAGTACCGTTATAGTTCGTAACCTTACCGCATACTATCACTTCGTCTCCGGCTTTTAGGTCGTCCTCTGAGGTAAACTTAGTTTTGCCAAGCCCCTGGCCGCTGTAAACATAGAAGCTGTTAAGGTTGCCTTCCTTATCATCAGCTATGTAGTAGCTCAGGCTGCTGTATTTGCTGTTGAAGCTGGGTTTGCCGACAACATAACCTTTAGCATATATTTCATTGTCGGTTGTTTTTCCGCTTTCTAAATCCTTAGTGTCGTTAATAATGCCTTGCACGTTAAATGGATCTGCTGCGGTACCTTTGCCGGAAGGTGTTGCCACGGGCGGTGCATCGGTGTTCGACGGAACGATGTCCCTGTCGGTACGCATCAGCACCTGCCAAACGTTGTTATAGCGGGTGGCAATACCAGTGATGTCTACACGGCCTGTCGGCATGACGGCCTTGGCGAATTTTGCGTATGTGCTGACACGCAGCACTACGTCGCTGACACCGCTGATGTTGCGGTTGACGCTACCGCCTACGATGCTGGCGCTACCGTCGTCGGGTGCATAGACTGCCTTGCCGTCGGCTTCTGCCAGCGTGACACCTTTCAGCGTCACGAGCTTGGCGCAGTCATTTTCCAGGTCGAGGCTGTTGAAGTTCCACTTGCACTCGATGGGAGAGACTATCAGACCGGCAATCGGGGGTATCAGCTTGTAGTGAGTCTGCCAGATATAGCGGCTCATGCGGCCGACCTGTGGCGTAGCGCCTTCCTTGTTGGGGTTGGTATAGGTCGTGCCTATCTGTCCTTGCTTACCGTAGCCGCCGATGTAGAGTCCGTTCAGCTCTATCAGCACGCACTGTCCCACGGAGAACGGGCCTTGCAGTCCGCCCTGTCCGACGCTGATGGCGAGGGCACCCGTGTTGTCCTGGATGTAGAGTGCGTTGTAGATGTTGCCGCTCTCGTCGTTACCGGTAATCAAACCCATAATCTGCATGGGCTCCTTGATCTCTTTCAGTCCATTGTTGTTGATCTCGTTCTTAAAGAGATTCTTCACTTCTGCGATGGTCTTCACGTTCGTAGCCACCAAGTTCTGGTTGCCGTAGGACTCCATTCCCGTCGTCTCGTCAGGAGCATCCCAGTCGCGGTCTTGACAGGCAGTGGTCAGTCCCAATGCTGCCAATAGTATGAGAATATACTTTGATGTCTTCATAATCGTCTTCCTGTTATTAGAATCTATAACCAATGTTCAGCATGCCGTTGATGCCATAAACGTAGTACTTCTTCGGGTTGCGGTCGAACTTGTAGACGCGGGTGCTGCCAACTTCGCCCGAAGTAGAGTTCACAGAGTAGTTGCTTCGGCTCTGCTCGTAGCCGCCGGTAACGATGCTGGTGTTGTTCAGCAGGTTGGTCAGCTGAAGGTTGATAGACAGCGAGCCTTTCTTCAGGCGGATGCTCTTACCGATAGACATGTCGAGCATGAAACCGCCCTTGCCCTTCTGCTGTTCCACGGCCTCGGCGAGGAGAATCTTCTCACCGGCCTCGTTGTAGGCGAATACCTGCTCTTCCTTGATGCCGCTGTTTTCGTAAGCCTTCTGGCGGTTTACCAATGTCGAGCCATAGCGGTAGGAGGGTGAATAGAACAGGTAGATGCGGTCGTAGTAGTTACCCATCAAGTCGATGAACCAGCCGTGCGAGCGGTAGCTCAGCGTCAGGTTATAGGCTGACAGCGGGGTGCCGCCTTCGCGCATGTTCTTATTATAAACTGTTTCGCTGTGGTACGTTCCTTCCGTCGATTTCATGTAGACGACGTCAGAGTTATTGGTGTTCTTGGCCTCGCTGATGGTTCCGATGGTCTTGATGCTGAACGAAGGGCTGATCTTGAAGTTCAGACCCCACTCAATGCCGTAGTATCTCTTCTTGCCGTTAGTCATTGAAACATAGGTGAACGAGTTGGCATCGTCGTCATAGAAGCACTGCCACTCCGTAGCGTCCTTCACGTTGGAGTAGTAGCCGTTGATGTTAGCCTTCAGCCAACTGGTGGTGAACTGGTAGCTGGCCTCAGTGCTCAGCACCTTCTCGTTCTTCAGGTTGGACACAAAGTCGTTGTTGACTTCAGGAGAGACGAAGACGGTCTGTACCTCCGGCGTCTTCAGCTCATAGCCGCCGCCAACCTGTATGGTGTGGCCACCGCCCAGGTTGTAGGTCAGTCCGGCCTTGCCACCGCCGTCCAGGAACTTCGCCGTGCCGCTCTTGCCGTACGACGGGATACCCAGCGCTTCTGCAATACCGTTGCGCATCTTACCGTCGCGCTGCATGGTGTGGCCTGCTATGCGGCCTGCAACGAAGGCTGCCAGTGCTCCCTTGCTGTACTTCAGCGTGGTCCACAGCTGAGCCTTGTTCACCAGCAGGTTATAGTTGTAGCCGAACTTGTCGCCTTCCTTGACCACACCGTCCTTGTTGTTCAGGTCATAATAGACGCGGTCGTCAGTGGGGGCGTAGTTGCCTAAGGCGTAAGTGTTGATGTTGTGGAAGGTTGTGGCACCCAGCAGGTCGTCCATGGTCTGGTAGTGCATACCCTTGTTGGTAGCCAACTGGATACCCGTGTTCCATGCGACGTTCTTGCTCAGTTCGGTCTTGAATGTCGAAGCCAGCGTCAGGTTCAGGTTGTTGTTGTGCTTGGCCTGGATGTAGTAGATAGCGTCGTGACCCTGCTTGCTGACCATCTGGTTGGCATAGTACAGACGGTCCCAGTTAATCTGCCGTGCCTCCTCGCTGCCCATCATGTAGGTCCTGGCGCGGATAAAGTCGCTGTAGCCTTCTGCCGTACGTCCCTTTTCGTCATCGGGATACCATACGTCGTAGTAGCTCGACGGCAAGTTCTTCCAGTAGTCGGGCTGCGGGTTCTCGCCGTCGTAGCCGAGCTTGGTGCTCTTATAGATAGAATAGCGGCCCATGAGCGACGTCGTCAGCTTCGACTTGTGGCTGATGTC
>JAEEGH010003474.1_pt1 | contig 41355 bp, 47 predicted proteins | sample 9134181 | NCBI WGS metagenome assembly JAEEGH01 (sample SAMN16246544, study PRJNA631951) | gut metagenome | biome: gut microbiome; feature: rumen; material: DP-attached | host: Bos | place: Iran: Karaj | collected 2018-10 | reverse complement strand
ACAATATGAAGTCTCGCCAGACGACATCCTATTAAAACCGGAACTCTTAGAAAAATAATATTTTAGAGCAGACAGATAACCACTCAATCATCATTTTTACTTAATGACGGGTGGAATTTACTTTTGCTCAATTATTTCCAGTCGTCTGTTTGCCATGCAAACAAACAGACTCTGTAAAACGATTTTATCACGTTTTACAGAGTCGTCAAATGTAGTTTTGATTGTAAATAATTGTAAAAAACTCAACTGAGCCGTTTTTGATGTTCTTTGCCGGAAGTTAGTTTTTCATTTGAGCATCTAAATCTATCATCCTTAAAACCTTAAAATCTCAATGCTTTACACTTTTTAATCAAAACATTCTATTTTCTATTATCCTATCATATTTCCAGATATAACCACCAGCAGTCTTCTGTTTCCCATTGCAAACTCTAATTATACTTGTTCTATTAACTCCTGTCTGTCTTGCAGCTTCAACAACACTACTATATTCAGAAACAAACTTATTATCTACCGTCTTTTGTATAACATGATACGACAAGGCGCTTGCAGTTTTCTTTTTTGCACATTTAGGACAACTTGTGTTCTGTAGATTCCTATTACATATTGATGTCTCCCACTCATAGCCACAAGCTTTACATCTCCACCAAACTCGCTTATTACTATTAGGAGTCACTGCGTCTGGCACTAAATCCCCGTTTTTTTCATAATTTCATTCAGCTGCTAATTCTGGGTTTGCCGTTCCTAAATCATTAAATCCTTTTAATACTTTCTTCCCTCCGCAATACGGACATCCGGTTCCATTGTATCGAGCATATACCGATGCTCTCCATTCATGGCCTTGTTTACATTTCCACCATACATTTTTATTACTACTAAATGTTATTTTCTCTGGTACCAGTTCGATGTTTCTTTTATAGTTCCATTCTTTGGCTAAATCTGGATTCACTGTCTTCAGGTCATTAAATCCTTTTAATACTTTTCTTCCTCCACAATACGGACATCCATTTCCTCTATTTCTATTTCCTATCGTTGATTTCCACTCATGGCCTTGTTTACATTTCCACCATACATTTTTATCGCTATTTGGTAATACTTCTTCTGGTGTTAATCCATGATTTCTATCATAATTCCATTCAGCTGCTAGTATTGGATTTACAGTTTTTAAATCATTTTCTCCTTCTATAGCATTTCTACCTGAACAGTATGGACATCCACTCCCTTTATTTCTATTTTGAATTGCTGTCTGCCATTCATGCCCCTTGTTACATTTCCACCATACTACTTTACCGCTATTCGCTGCAAAAAATTCTGGCTTCAATCCACCATTTTTTTCATAATTCCATTCCTTAGCAACTACTGGATTTAGTGAATTAATTGAGTTATCTTTTTCGATAAAAGAACGCATATTTTCTATATCAATTGCATCCTTTTTGATATTAATATTCACTTTTTCCCCTGTTATTTCTAATATAATTCTCCTGATAACTTTTTCCAACTCACCTCGCTTATCTTTTTCAATCACATAATCAATCGAATAATCTTTTAAAGTGGGCAGTCCCTCCCTTATTCTATATAATTTAATTCCATTTTTCTTACACAGGTTATTTTTTTCTTTATCTTGGTTAATTTTATCTTTATGCCAATAATAACCATCATATTCAATTGCAATCCTTTTCGATGGTATAAATATATCTAATTCATATCCTAACGACTTGTATGAATGAATTGCATCTATTCCCACATTCCTCAAATAATATAAAAATGCGAACTCGGGAAGAGATGTATTCCGTTCCGATTTACAAATAGGACAATTAACCCCATTATTTCTATGGTAAATTTTTTGCTGCCATTCATGTCCCTTGTTACATTTCCACCATACCTTTTTCCCACTATTTGGCATTACATCCTCTGGAGTTATTTCCTGATTCTTTTCATAATTCCATTCTTTAGCTAAATCTGGATTCACTGTCTTTAGGTCATTAAATCCTTTTAATACCTTCCTCCCTCCACAATACGGACATCCATTCCCTTTATTTCTATCATGAATACTTGTAATCCATTCATGTCCCTTGTTACACTTCCACCATACCTTTTTTCCGCTATTTGGTAGTACATCTTCAGGGCTTATCCCAATGTTTTTAACATAATCCCATTCGGCTGCTATTTTGGGATTTACAGTTTTTAAATCATTCTCTCTTTAATTGAATATCTTCCTGAACAATAAGGACATCCAGTTCCTTTATTTCTACTATGTATTGTAGCTTGCCATTCATGTCCCTTGTTACATTTCCACCAGACACGCTTATTACTATTTGCCGTCACATTCTCTGGTTTTAAAGATCCATTATTTTCATGGTTCCATTCTTTGGCTAAATCTGGATTCACTGTCTTCAGGTCGTTCTTCCCTTCTATAGCTTTGAATCCTGAACAATAAGGACATCCACTTCCTTTATTTCTATTTTGAACTACTGCCTGCCATTCATGGCCTTGATTACATTTCCACCATACCTTTATCCCACTATTAACTGTTATTTTATCAGGTTGTATCATACTATTTCTTTCACTATTCCATTCCGACATTAATTTATTATTATCAGATACAAATTGTTTTTTCTTTTCTACCACTGTATAACACCCTCTTTTTATTTTTTCAATCTAATAAAGCGATTGTGGTACTCTACATACTACAATCGCTCAATTTTTAAACCTTCAAAGTATCCACTTCGACACCTTCAGCTATATTATAATTTAGTTCTATCTCTGGTTCTTCAGATATTATTTCATCCAACAATGGTTCCATTTGTCTTATTAAATTAACCACAAGCGCATTACCCATCATAAATCTACACTTATTAAGTTGCATTGAAACCTGATTACCATCAACCAAACAATCCTTGGTTCAATCTGAAGGAAATCCCTGTATCCTCTCCATCTCTATCGGAGTAAGAAGTCTGATATTTCCTGTTTCCTTATCCCGTAGGAGATCAAATAGGGTTCATTAACCATTTATTATATGTTTTGTAAGTATTCATTAAAATCGAATCTATACTGTCTTTCTATATATCTTCCTATACCATCTAATCCTGGAAATAATGTCTTTTCATTTATTCCCATTACGTCTAACTCATGTAATAAAGATTGTTTGTCTGAAGATGGTATTTTTACAGAATATAAAAACTCATCTTTATCTCCATATGTTTTGACGCTTGGTGTATCCAACTTCATTCTATATTTTTCATCAGCAAACATTTCTTCAAATGTCTCTTGCTTATCTCCCCATACCATAAAATAACTAGATTGAGCACTCATTCGTGCATCAACATAAAATGGAGTATAAATAAATGGATAATCAAAACTAATATCTTCCTTAAGTGCCATTTCTACCGCTTCTCTTCTTGTTGCACCCTTAAACTCTCGAAAAGCTTCATTGTTTTTAAATGCACATCTGTCATAGTTTCTTGACTGAACAATCCATATTTCTCCGTCATGCTCATTATTCTTACATGTAAAATATAATGCTACTAAAGGATTTGTTGTCCAATCAAGAAGTCTTGTAGGAACCCCATAATGCTGTGCATACTCCATCCAACTTGTATATTCATCTGATGGTTTATTTATATAAACACTAGCCTCTTGTATAAAATGCTTGAGCATTCCTAACTCTGATCCCCATTGCAAATAGGTTTTTTCTTTACCAGTTTTTCTATAAATACCTGGAAGTAATTTATAATTTTCATTACTGTGGCCTCTAAATATAAATGGACTAAAACAAGGGTTATTTGAAAATCCTGCATTTGGATATAATATCCTTAATTGCTCAATAAGACCTATGTACTTACTTACTGTAGTTATTTTTTTCATTTTTTGCTCCTTATAACTAGTATTTTAATAACTATTTCTAATCTTCCTCTTCTTTATATTTCACATATATATCATTATTGTAGGAGATTAAATCAATTCGATTATTCCATAAAGCATGATATTCATCGATTTGTTCTATACCATTTTTGAAATATTCTAAGTTTGAACATTTGTTCATTTCACCTTTTACTTTATGTATTAATTCCTGTTTTTTGTCGCTCATTTTTGATGCATTGGCATTTTTTCCAATTGCAAATAAATTGTATCCAGATACTATTAAATCTAAAACTGGGATTTCTCCATGCGTTGATATATGAACTGTTTCTAATTCTAATCTATTATATGTTTTCGAATTATTAACTATATCAAGCATCTTATTCTTGTCATTGATATAATTCTTCTCGTATCTTGAAACATGCTTCTCTACTTCTTTTTTTGCATTTAAAATATGATTTGGATTGGTAACATTATTTAATAATAACTCACACTCCGCACTCTTAATATAAAGTAAAACTGAAAACCAATACTTTGGATAATTATTCAGTGTTTCAGATACATACTTCTGTATCTCTTCATCACTAGATTTCTTGTTTATTGATTTACAATTATCTTTTATCTCTATTTCAAATTGTTTCATTTTGGCTAATGAATCACCCTTTATTTCTCTTGCAGTGTTACAGTATTGACTGCGCATTCTTTCATTATCCAAATATGGTAGATTCATCACTATCTCATTAAGCAATTCATTATTTGCCCATAATTCACTTCTTTCTTTAGTCTCAAGATAATCTGCTATTTTTTTTGTGCTTTTTTCAATATTATCCAGGCGACTATTTATTTCAGACAAATAATATTGTCCAGTCGCAACAGAAATAACATTAAAAACATTCATTGCAAACTGCGGAATCTTTGAAATAGTTAGTTTTTCTCCAATTTTAAATAATCTAGCTTGACCTGCCACCTGATTTGTTTCATCAGATAGTAGTCCACCTATATATGCACCTGGAGTATCTTTTGACATAGCAAGATGCATTCCATCTTTTATAGAGACTTTATATGCGCCATCTAGCATTTTTGCTGCATTTTTACCCGCACTTTTTCTTGTAGCAGTATCAGCTAGAATCTCAGGTATGTACTGTAATAAAGCATCAAGATGTTCAACATTCTTAGCATTTATTTTTTTATAACCCGTTTCCAAGAGATCTTCATCTTTTACCTTATTTATTTTTTCAACTACAATCCCCTGATCATTCAGTCTTTTAATTATTTCATCACCCATATATATTATTTTCTCCTCTACTTAAGCATCTGTCATTGATTATAACTCTTTTTTCTTCTCACAAAAATAGCGAAGCATAAATCGCTCCGCTACAAATCTTCTCTACAATATCCTGCTACATTCAGCAAGCCCTTAACCGGTAAATATGCCGCTTGAACTGGTATTAAAACTGTATCTGCACATGCTAATGCATTCACTGTCATAATTCCTAGTGAAGGCATACAATCAATGATTATGTAATCATACTCATCTCTAACTGAATCAATATATGATTTAAGCACTAGTTCTCTGCTCATGGTGTTTACTAAGGATATCTCGACAGCTGATAACTAAATATTCGATGGAATAAGATCAACTCCATCCTTGAACTTGATTACTGCATATCTTTCTTCAATATCTTCTTCATTTACAACTCTAGCAATTATATCTACTAGAGTATTCTCTAACTTATCTGGGTGTTGATTGTCTAAACTGATTGTCAGGCTTCCTTGAGGATCTACATCTATAAGAAGGACCTTCTTTCCTTCCTCTGCAAGACCTGTTCCTAGATTGACTGCGGTAGTTGTCTTTCCAACTCCGCCCTTTTGATTTGCAATTGCGATTACCTTTGCCATAGCTTTTCTCCTTTTCTTTGATTATTCATCACCAAAAACACAAGTTATGGAAAGCTGATTTAGATGTTAAAACATAAAAAAAGCACTCTCTAGGTTTCCCTAGAAAGTGCTTTATAATCATTTCAAGAATTAATCCTGTACGTATGGCATAAGTGCAACGTGACGAGCACGCTTGATAGCTACTGTAAGAGCTCTCTGGTGCTTAGCACATGTGCCTGTGATACGACGTGGAAGAATCTTTCCACGCTCAGAAATATACTTCTTAAGCTTTGCTGTATCCTTGTAGTCGATAACGTTATCTTTACCACAGAAAACACAGACTTTCTTTCTTCTATGCATTGGTCTTCTTCTCTGCTGACCATCGCCTGTCTTATTAAAAGCCATGATTTAACCTCCTACTTAATTGAACGGTAATTCCTCGTCAATTCCATCAGGGATATTCATGAAGCCGTCGCCTGCGTCAGAGCTTGGTGCGAAACCTGCGCCACCGTCGAAGCTGCTTCCGCCGCTCTGAGAATTCTTGCTCTCTGCGAACTCGACATTCTCGCAAACTACATCAGTGGTGTAAACCTTCTGTCCTTCTTTGTTTGTGTAAGAGCCAGTCTGAATACGACCCTCAACAACGAACTTTGTGCCCTTGCGAGCATATTTCTCAAGAAACTCTGCTGTCTTGCCAAAAGCTACACAGTTGATAAAATCAGCTGTCTGCTCATCACCATCTCTCTTAAATCTACGATCAACTGCAAGAGAGAATCTTGCAACAGCGCTGTTGTTTGCTCCACCGTAACGAACCTCTGGATCTCTAGTGAGACGTCCCATAAGAATTACTTTATTCATAATAATTAATCTCCTTGTCTTATACTATTAAGCCTCGTCAGCTCTAACGCATAAGAAACGAAGTACGTTGTCCATGATGCGAACATTCTCTTCGATCTGAGCAGGTACACCTGGCTCTGCATCGAAATGGATGAAGTAATAGAAACCTTCATTCATCTTCTGAATTTCGTAAGCAAGTCTCTTCTTGCCCCAATCATCGACGTCTGTGATCTGGCCACCAAAGCGAGTAATGTACTCCTTTGCCTTTTCAACTGTGGCAGTTCTTGCATCGTCTTCGATCTTCGCATTAACAACGAGTGCTAATTCATACTTGTTCATGCTTTTCTACCTCCTTTTGGTCTATAGGCCAAGTTACTTTCAAGTAACCTAGCAAGGATATAATTATTTATACCACGAATTAAGATAATAGCATGAACCTATGCGTTTTTCAAGGCTTATTTCCTAATTTTTTCTGTTTTTGACAAAATATCCACACATCAAAGAGTTATCCCTTGAAGCTTTGCTAGTTTTGTAAATACTTCGCCAATCTTTTCGTTTATTACCAGCACATTTTCACCAACACGTATATTTAGAGGGTCACGGTTGATGATTACTAAATTTTTGCCTCTAAAATAATTGATGAAGGATGCTGCTGGATATACTGTAAGTGATGTGCCACCTATTATCATCATGTCCGCTGAACTGATGGCATCGATGGCTCCGTTAACCTGGTCATCAGGCAACCCCTCTTCATAAAGGGTAATGTCGGCTCTTACCACGCCGCCGCAGTAATCACATCTTGGAATCTCATCCTCTGAATCAAAAATAAAATCCACGGGATATGTGGTTCCGCAATTCATGCAATAGTTACGCAATGCGCTGCCGTGTATTTCGAAAACCTTTTTACTGCCTGCCTTCTGATGAAGACCATCAATGTTTTGGGTAACAACGCCTATGAGCTTTCCAGTCTCTTCAAGCTTTGCCAAATATTTATGGGCATTGTTTGGCTCAATTTTTCTGGTGTCCATCTTTTGCCTATGAAACTCAAAATAAACCTTTGGCTCATTTATAAGACAACTGTGGCTTAAAAGATACTCTGGCTGGTACTGATCAAACTGAACATCTCGTTGATTGTAGAGCCCGTCTTTGCTACGAAAATCTGGTATTCCACTTTCTGTAGAAACCCCTGCTCCACCGAAAAAACAGATTTTTGATGACTCATCAATCATTTCTTTTAGTTTTTCGATATTATCCAATACTCTTCCCCCTTTCTACTATTCAGTTCTATTTAAAATTGAATATGATAAACAATTATTGAACAAATGACACCTATTACAGCTCCTAATAATAGCTCTGGAATAGTATGTCCTACTTTTTCTCTAAATTTTACAACATCAAGGGGCTGCTTGCCCTCTTCGCTTCTCTCTTCGTTAAGATTATTAAGAGCTCTTCCCTGTCGCTGAGTTTCGAACCTTACTCTTCTTGAATCATACATTGCTGTCAGCCCGAAAAATAATGCAATTGCAAATTCAAAGGAATCTGCTCCCTTTAAAGCTACTACTATGCATACAAGAGCTGTGACTAATGCTGCGTGACTACTTGGCATTCCGCCGCCACCAACGATGCGTTCCCTGCAAAATCCGCTTCGAACACTGTCTATTACAACCTTTAGCAAGTATGCAACAATCCATGAAACCATAGGTGCTAAAAAGAATTTGTTTGTAATTATTCCCAATATTATATTCATATCTTCTCCTGCCAGTTTTAAAGTAAAGCGTTGTAAATATCTCGCTTACTAACTCCTCTGTCCTTTGCAACTGCCTTCATTGCGTCCTTTTTATCCATTCCCTGAGCTAAGTACATATCCATGTGCTCCTGAATGCTCATATCTTCGAAAGCAGCTCTAGCCTCCTCGATAACCTCGGCCTTTGATTTGCCAGCAATGACGAGAACATACTCGCCTCTAGGTTCCTTGGTCTCGTAGGATTTTAATGCTCCACCTATGGTAGTCTTCTCTTTTTCCTCATGCTTTTTAGTAAGCTCTCGGCATAAAGTAATTCCTCTATCCTCACCAAGCACCTGAGCTAACTCCTTCAATGTGCCAATTAGGTGATGAGGTGCCTCATAAATGATGATTGTCCTAGTTTCATTTTTAGTCTCTTCTAGGACTCTACGACGCTCCTTTTTGTCTTTTGGTAAAAATGCCTCAAAAGCAAAGCGTCTGCAGGCCTGCCCCGACATTGTCACCGCTGTGATACATGCAGCTGGGCCCGGCACTGAAGTAACCTCGATTCCTGCCTCGTAGCACATTGCCACAAGCTCTTCTCCAGGATCTGAGATACCCGGCGTACCTGCATCTGTGATGACCGCAATGTTCTGCCCATCTCTAAGCTTGGCAATCAGCTGGATAGCCTTGTCCACCTTGTTAAACTCATGATAGCTAGTCATTGGGGTATCTATCTCAAAATGATTAAGTAGCTTTATTGAATTTCTAGTATCTTCTGCTGCAATCAAATCAACCTCTTTGAGAATTCTGACTGCTCTAAAGGTCATATCCTCCAGGTTTCCGATTGGGGTGGCAACTAAATAAAGTGTTCCGCTCATTATCTCTCCATAATCATACCGTAAATATCGTATATCTCTTTGGTGTATTGGCCTGGGCTGTCATAAACAATAAGTGGTGCTTCAACAGTAAGCTGTGGTCCGCCGCCCTTTACACACTCAATTAAAACCATGTTTGGTTCCTTATCCACAAATGGATATACAAGTCTCATGCGCTTTGGCTCTAGCTTGTACTGGCGCATAAGTGTAATAATCTCCACCAGTCTAAATGGTCGATGAACAAAATAACATCTGCCCATCTGCTTTAGCACTGCTGAGGTCTCCCTGATTACATCCTCTAGAGAACATAGTAGCTCGTGTCTTGCTATAGCCTTTGCATCATTTGGATTCTTAAGTCCATGATGATTGGTCATGTATGGTGGATTGCTAGTGACAACATTCATGCTAGCCTTGCCAAAAATTTTTGAGGCCTCTTTGATGTCACCTTCTATTATATCAATTTTGTCCTGCAAATTATTAAGTAAAACAGAGCGATTTGCCATCTCGGCACTTTCCGGCTGTATCTCAAGTCCTGTAAAGTGTGCACCATCAGTTTTTGCCTCAAGTAAAATTGGCAAAATACCGGTACCCGTTCCCAAATCAAGAGCGATCTCACCCTCTTTTACCTTTGCGAAGCTTGATAGCAAGACAGCATCCATGCCAAAACAGAATTTGTCAGGATGCTGAATAATTTTGTAGTCATTTATTTGCAGGTCATCTACTCGCTCATTAGAGCGCACAAGATTCTCCATTAATTTTTATCCTCCAATTCAGCCAATTCCTTGGCCTCCTCCTTAGATACCTGTACCTTTTTCTTGCGAGGCTTGAACTTAAGCTCGCTAGTAGGATACTCTTTGATTTCCTTTAAATCGCCATCCTCGAAAAGAACCTTTACTGTCTGGCGAAGTACATTAACTGACTGAACAATACCCTTGAAACCATCTGGTGTTGTAACAGTATCATTGATGCCTGGAAGTCTGCTGTTAAGGTACTCGTAAGTTTCCTGCTCATTCTTAAGGCAGCACATAAGTCTGCCGCAAAGTCCAGAAATCTTTGTAGGATTAAGAGAAAGATTCTGCTCCTTTGCCATCTTGATAGATACTGGAACGAAATCAGCCAAGTAGCTCTTGCAGCAAAGCTCTCTACCACAAATACCAATACCACCCATTAGCTTTGTCTCATCACGAACTCCAATCTGACGAAGCTCGATACGTGTATGGAATACTGCTGCAAGGTCTTTAACAAGCTCGCGGAAATCTATACGTCCGTCTGCTGTAAAATAGAAAATAAGCTTATTGTTGTCAAAAGTATACTCAGCTCCAACAAGCTTCATATCAAGCTCGCGCTTTGCGATTTTCTCTTCGCAAATCTTCATAGCCTCTTTTTCTTTTTCAACATTTTTCTCAGCCTTTTTAACATCCTCGTCAGATGCTTTTCTCATGATTTTCTTGATAGGTCCTGGAACCTCATCATCAGAGATTTCTTTATCTACAAGTAAAACTGTTCCAATTTCAACACCGCGAACAGTTTCAACAATAACCTGATCATCACGCTTGAGCTCTACTCCAGCTGGATCAAAATAATATACTTTTCCGCCGCCTCTAAAGCGCACGCCGATAACTTTTATCATCTAGTGTTCTCCTTCATTGCCTGTATAAGAAGCAAAATTGCCAAATCAAAATTGACATTTGCATTGAGTCTGGCTCTAGTCTCAGAAATGGTAGCTATAATTTGATTAATTCCATCATAGCTGCATGTCTGTGCCTGCTCATGAATATCATACAAATCTTCTTTAAAGATTATATTTCCATCATTCAATGTCGCTTTATATAATAGCACATCTCTGTACCAAAGGGTTATTAAATCTAGCATTTGGTCTATAAAACCCTGAAATTTCTCCCCTTCTGCAACGTCCTCTTTCTTATCTCGATCATTAAATTGTTTAATCTCGGAAACCTCAGAAGATATCTGAAACTCATCCATTTTGCCGACTTTTTTACAGAGAGACTCGACCTTGCTTTTAACCTCGTTAAAGTTTTCATCCCTAACAAGGGCAATAGCTTTCCCTACATTTCCCTGGGAAAATGTGGAAACCATCTCGGCCTGATAATCAACAGATTCATACTTTTCCTGCAAAAGTCTTTTGATACTTTCCTTTTCAACTGTCTTCATTTGAATTAAGACACAACGGGATAAAATGGTTTGCAAGAATGCATTGTGATTGGATGTCAAAAGAATAATAATTACATACTCTGGTGGCTCCTCAATTGTTTTAAGAAGGGCATTTTGAGCCTGTGGATTCATTCTTTCTGCATCTTCAATAATATAGATTTTGAACTTTTTATAGTAAGGCTTTATATCAACATCATTAATCAGCTGTTCACGAATCTGGTCTACTGTAATATTTCTTTTGAACTTTTTGGTTTTGCTATCAAACTCTCTAGAAATATAAATAACGTCTGTATTATTGTGACTTATTGTACGTGCACATGCTGGACACTCACCGCAGGCGTCATCACCTGGGTTTTCACACTGAAGCATTTGCGCAAAGGCTTCAGCCAACATCATTTTTCCAGAACCCTTTTCTCCGCTGAAAATATAGGCGTGACTATGTTTGCCTGTTTGTACTGCATTTGTAAGAAGACTTTTGGCGTCCTCTTGGCCTATAATATCTGCAAAGCTCATTAAAATTCTCCCAAATCATGTGATGATATCTAAGAGCAAACCTCTGATTTCATCAACTCTATTTAAAATATCTATGTGGTCTCTTTCATCATTTACAAGTGCTGTTGCAAGCTCGTCCATTTTTTCATCAACAAGCTTTATCATGCCGTAAACTCTGTGGCGACCTCGCCTATCTAAGAAATTTTCTCGCGAAAACTTGTGGCTACGATTTACTACCTCGTTTAAAAAGTCTTTTACCAATCCACGGTATCGCTTCATGTCGCGAATATCCATATGCTCTGATAAAAGTTTGCCCTGTGTAGCAATATCATTCATCAAATTAGTTAGCTTTTCCTGTAAGTCTGCATCGTCAATTGCTGCAGCCAAAGTGAATTTGAATGTATCATCCACTGGCGCTTTGGCCGTTGTAGCTTCTGTCTGTTGAACTTGATTAACATCACTTACTCTAATATCCATAAGCTCACCTACCGTTAATAAATGCTGCTATTCTATCACTGGTAATTAAACTGTCATCATCGTTGTTAAATACATTTGTAATTCTGGCCTTTTCAAGATTTTCTGGAGAGAAATCCTGCTGGTCAGCCAAATAACGTCTACACATCTCCTCAAATTTTGGATGCTCCTGTAGCTTTTCTCGCTCCAAAGCTCTTGTGAGGCGTGTACCATCATCTACTTCTATATATATCGGAATAACATTGTCCTCACCGTAGTAGTCTCGTATTTTTACAAAGCTTTCTACGGTTCCGATAATCAAGTAATCGTGATTTGCTAAATCTATACTGCCATCATCCACTGTAAAATAGAACCATGGCCCATGAATTGTGTCGTACTTTCGGATTTCGATTACCTTTCCTGCTTCTATCAATCTGTCTTTTTCCTGGACAGAAACGAAATTGTACTCTTCCCCTGGTTTTTCATGACTCCTGATAGGGCGTGTTGTATAGGATACAATTGTTTTTAAATTAATATCTTCCCTCTCAAGCAAAAGCTTAAATATTGTGTCTTTTCCTGATGAGCTTTTGCCCATTATGCAATAAATACGTCCCATTATTTCCTCTTTATAATTTAATAATTTTAGTATAATTCACAAACCCTTAATTGACAACGGAAACCCCATTTCCGCTTAAGCCTGTAACATGAATTCCAACATTCTTTGCTTTTTTGATTAATTCCAAAGCTTCTGTGGTGATTAATTCACCCGGAACCAGCACAGGCGCTCCCGGTGGATAAAGGCAAACCATTGCCGCTGAAACATGATTAATAGAATCTTGTAAATCTATTACCTTTGAACCTTTGGCCTTTGCCTCAAACATTTCCATTTTCTTGGTTGGCCTGATGTAAATGCTTGGAAATTCAAATGTACCTAGCTCTAGACTTTTATCAATTTCTATTAGGGCATTTGCTAGTCTATCTAAACCAGTCTTCGTATCCATAACACTGGTCATTGCCAAAACATAAGCAAAGCTGGACATTTCAGTTTCAAGTTCATATTTTTCTCTAAGAATTCTGGCTAGTTCAATACCTGTGATATTTGTCTGTCTGGTTGAAATAATTATTTTCCCTGGATCCTTGATTTCACTACCTTCATCAACGACCTTTAGATGCTTTAGTTCTCCACATTTACTGTAGAAATCCTTCAAGTTTTCCACATAGTTATCAAAGGAATCCACGCTTTTTTCCAGATAAGTCAAGCATTCACTAACCGAATTCATCAGCACATAAGAAGGCGAACTAGTTTCAAAAATATCTAGTGCTTCTCGAATTTTTCTTTCATCAGCTATTTTGCCATTTATGTGAAGAGCTGCCGTTTGAGTGAGACTTGGCAATGTTTTGTGCAAGCTTTGTACGGTTATATCTGCAAACTCAGTTGCCCTATGCTTAAATTCACTATGAAATCCTAAATGGGCACCGTGGGCAGCATCTACTATAAGGCATATATTTTTCTCATGACATATCTTTGCGATATTCTCCAGGTTGGCATGATAACCTTCATAGGTTGGACTTGTTATTACAACAGCCTTTGCATCTGTATTTTCCTGCAATGCCTTTTCAATCATTTCTGGAGTTACAGCTTCATAAATCCCCTGTTCATCAATCTTTGGATTTAAATATTCTACCTTTAGATGTCGAATCATCGCCCCATTATAAACACTTCTATGGGAATTTCGTTGGATGATAATTTTATCTTCCTCTTGGCAAGCAGCGTATATTGCAGCCAAGTTTCCAACTGTAGAGCCACCTACTAAAATAAAGCTTTCATCTGCCCCAAAGAGCTTTGCCATTTTTTCCTGTTCACCAGCAATGACATCACTAGGGTCATGTAAATCATCCACACCCTCAACCTCTGTCATATCAATCTTGTATACTCCATCAAGATTTCTCTTGTGCCCTGGCATGTGAAATGGGTACATATTTGACTTAGAATATTCATCTAGAGTTTTCTTTAGGTTCATATTTTGCTTTGTTACTTTCATTTTACTTACTTTATCTATATAATATTTGTAATCTACAGGAGGTTGGCATGAATAGAACTTTAGTTATACTTTGCGGCGGAGACAGCTCACGAATGGGCACAAAGAAAGCCCTCTTACCATTTGAAGATAAGACTATGGTTGAATACATTTATAATAAGTTCTCACCATATTTCGATAAAATCTATCTTTCTGTAAATCAGAGAGGTGATTTGGCGCACCTAAATCTCGACGCTACAGAGATTCCAGATATTTCTAGAAATGCCGGCCCTTACGGTGCAATTCTATCTAGTCTTACTATGATGTCAGGTAGAAAAGCCTTTTTCATGTCTGTTGATACACCATTTATGGATCCACGTATTGCGGTATATCTCTATGATCATTCCGATGATTACGACATCACCACCTTTAATTTTAGTGATGACAATCTAACTATCTGCGGTGTTCTTAGCAAAAAATGTATTGGTACTCTATTTAAGGGTATCTTCTACAAGCGCGCAAATCTTAGTTTTATTTTGAATCGTTGCAACACAAATATTATCGATATGGAAGAAATTCAGGATATTTCTGTGGTTTCTATGGAGCAACAATTCTACAAGGTTAATGATAGAGATTCCTACTACTATGCTGTTTTCTCTATCCTCAAGCACAACTTTATATGCTAGTCTAGGAATCGTTTTAGCTGCGGCATCCAATCTCCTAAGAAGACTACATTGTCTCTAATTGCCTGCCAAATAGGTCTTAAAAAGTTAATGAGACAAATATTAACGTCTTCCCATTTTGGTTCAGCCTTTTTCTTTTGGCGTAACTCTACCTTCCATTTTCTTTTCATGTAGGTATAATCCTTATATTCTTCGAGCATTTTTATTCTTGAATCATCTAAGGAAACTCCACGTTCTACCATTAATTGAGCCACTCGCTCTTTTACCTTTCGACCATTTACTGGATGTGTGGTAAGAATTCTATAGGCTTCGTAATAATGGTCCATGTCATTTATTAATTCTAATTTTTCGATTATTTCAATTAGGTGTTTGCTTAGCTCTTCTTCCTTTGGATTAGTAAGAACAATTACATTTCTATTTTCATAGGCTGTTAACTTTAGGTCCATTTTTTCCGGCTCATGGGCAGCTCTATGCTTTTCAAAGTAAATTTGAAGAGGAATGTACATTTCATCAACAGTTATCTTAAGGTGAATTACTCCCTCCTCAACAGAGCCGTTTACAGCAAATCCTTCTAATGCAGCCTTTGCCATGATTTCCTTTAGAATATCACGCATATACAGAACTGCCATTTTCTCATCTAGGTCTCTTACGTACTCATAATAAATATTGCCTATGCATAAGTCCCTGTAAATATCTGGATTGAAATCTGAGGTATTGCATAGATATAGCTCGTTACAATATTTCCCGTCAGCAATAAGACCTATGATGATTTCAGCAACTGCTGCAGATAATAAATTTTTAAAAGGAATATTAAGTTGTTCTGATTTTTCCTTTATCTTAAATCTATTAATCATTATAGCCACACACCTACCATGTTCTGCACTTTCTTAAGAACCTTACGTTCCTTTGCATACTCCATTAATTTGGCTACATCCTTTTTTTCATCCATAATGTAAGCCCAAACGCCTTTTTTGAAATCCTCTCTATCAACCTTTTCCTGATATTTTAGATAATCACAAATTAAGCGCTCCTTTGTGTATATCTTCATTTTCCCGCCGGCAAACTCTGTCTCGGTAACACCAAGCTCCAAAACCTCAGGCTCAGTATAGTAAGGAACCACAATTGGGTAATCTATATTGAATCTTGATTTGCTTGTATTTTTGTTAATGGCAACATTCCATTTGTATGGTCTATCCTTCAAGTAGCCATACACATACATTGCTGTTTCCATTGTGAGAATTCCGTCCTCGCCAAACAATTTCAAAATCCACTGATCCTCTGTGCATTCGAAATACTTAGTTGTGTAATAGCCACTTTTTACTCTGATCAAATAGCCCTCCTCTACAAATGTAAGGACTCTTCGATAATCAACTCCAAGAGCTTCGATTTCGCTAGTTTTCACTAGTCCCCCATTGTTTTCAACCAAGTCATTAATCTGTTCTAACTGGTATTGCTTTTTTTCATCACGAGATAATAGCATTTCCATTTTTTCCACTCCTATTCCTTTGGCGAGGTAATTATTGATATAATTATCCCATTCTATCAATTATCTGTCAATTCTTGGTGCCTGGTTTTTCCTTGAATATTAGCCCTTTAGCAATTATTTGTCTTTAGATGTCTTACATTTTGTCTTATAATATTATTAGTTCAAATGATTTTGTCTTTTAAAGGGGGAGTTATGTCTGAATCAACTATTACTCTTAGAAAAAATCCATCTCGCAAGGAATGTGAAAATGTAATAAAGAAAATTCTCATGACAGAGGTTCTTGAACGTGGCACCAATGAACACTTCAAAAGCGCTTCTGATTTTATGAGCTATTTTCAATCGCTCTATCCTGCAAGTAGCAGTTTAACTAAACAGGTTCAACGTGCAGTTAAGGCACTTAATATGCCAAAGGATGAGCGCGGATATTTTATTATTAATAAAACAGAGGCACAACTAAACCAGGATAAGGAAATTGCTTTTTTAATGAGTAAGTGCAATGCCAGCTTGGTTCCTTTGGAAGAATATGAAACTGTTTTTTTGAAGGCTAATGGTCAGTATCTAGATTATCTGTTTCAGTTACTTTGTGAATCAGAAACCTTTGCTGATAAAATAATTACTATGATCAAGACTTCTAATGGGGTTATATTGTATACGAATAATAAACATCAATTAGAAATAATGATTAATAGTCTGATAAATAGATAATTTGATTTTCTAAACATGAAAATATTTTCGCGGTCTACAACAAAAAAGAACGACAGTATTTAAATTGATTACTGTCGTTCTTTTATTATTTTGTCGTCAATCTAATTGTATAAGACAATTATTGTCGTTATCTACGTCTTTTTCTACGTTTTCCATTATCTCTAATGATAGTCATGTTTGTTTTGGCTGGCTTTGCATGCCTTTCTTTGAACCTATGTCTATACAATAGAATGTTACTTGATTTACTCTTTATGAAAAGTACCAAGGCGATCACTGCAATAATACATAGTATTACTAATCCAATTTTTGGATAGTCGACCTGTATGTATTCTTTTCCGCTACCGCCCTGCTCTACTGGCAAATTATCAAAGGGATAGCTGCCTGTCTCTGCATTTGTAAATAATAGGTTGGCATAACCAACACTTCGGTCTGCATAAGTATATCTAAGCTGACCTACAATTGATGAATTGCTTTCATCAGAATACGGCACCACTGTAGATGTAACATCAAGTACACTTGCAGTCTTTGGAATTACAATCAATCCCTTATCATCGATTTTGATTAATTCGCTTTTCTCACTAAGAATTCCTGTTACATCTGTGTTCTCTTCAGAAATCGATGCAAAATCAGAAACATTGTACTTACTAAAATTATCGAAGCAGTATTCAAAAAGATTTGTGGTATCTACATACTGCTGTCCCGTTTGATCCTTCATAACTACGCATACAAGGGTCATTCCATCCTTTTTTGCGTATGTAACAAGTGTAGCACCTGCCACAACTGTATAACCTGTTTTTCCACCTAAGCAATAATCATATAAATATTGGTTAGTTTTGTAATAATGAAGCATGCAATGATGGTTGTTAAGCATTGTAGCCTCTGAATGCTTATTAGTAGGTGGAATTGTATAGCTCTTTGTTCCAACTATTTCGGCAAACTTTGGAATAGCAAAAGCAGCACGAGAAATCAATGCCATATCATAAGCACTTGTGTAATGCTCCTCATCAGGCAAACCGTTTGAGTTATTAAAATGAGTATTCTTGCAGCCTAATTCCTTTGCTTTTTCGTTCATCATATCCACAAAGGAATCCATATCTCCTGCAACATGCTCACCTAATGCATAAGCACACTCGTTGGCCGACTCAAGCATCATTCCGTACAAGGTCTGCTCAACAGTCATTTTCTCATTAACATCTCTTGCAATACTAGATGAACCAAGCTCAGTTCCATATACAGCTTCTGCAGAAAATGTAACAGTCTCATCCAAATCACAATTTTCAAGCACAATCAACGCAGTCATTATCTTTGTAATACTTGCAGGATAATGAACATCGTCCATATTTTTCTCGTAGAGAATAGTGCCTGTTTCTTGTTCCATTACAATGGCTGATTCTGCAGTAACACTAACGCTACTTGGCCAATAATCAGTTGCCTGCACTTTAAAGCTTGGAATAGAAACAAATAAATTAACTATAAATATAAGGCTTAAAGCCTTCGCAATTTTACTTTTCATTTTTTTACCTCGGTCTATAGTATAACTTTTTATTTCTAAGTCACGCAATACTATTCTTTCGTTTTTTTCATAAAGATGTTATTATAGGCTATGTTTATAATTTAGTTCGGAGGTAAATATGAGATTACGAAACATACCTGGTGCAGATGAGGTGGTTTCAAACAGCCCTTATTGCATTTCAGATCCTGTTAAATACAAGGGTTCATATAAATCACAGCTTTTTGAAAATGATAATCCGCTTCACATCGAAATAGGAATGGGAAAGGGTCAGTTTATTACTACTCTTGCCAAGCAGAACCCTAACATCAATTACATTGGTATCGAGCGCTACACTAGCGTTTTACTTAGAGCTATCCAAAAGGTTCAGGAAGAAGAAATTCCTAATCTTAGATTCATTTGCTTCGATGCCACAGATATTCTTGATATTTTCTCATGCTACGAAGTGGATAGAATCTATCTTAACTTTTCTGATCCATGGCCAAAGGATAGACACAGCAAACGAAGACTTACATCTTCTACTTTCTTAAACAGATACAATGCTATTCTTGCCAAGGATGGTCACATTGAATTTAAAACCGACAACAAGGATTTATTCGATTTTTCTGTTGAGGAAATCAACAATCATCCAATCTGGAAAATTGATTCGTTAACATACGATTTACATAATGATGCTACCATGAATGAAGGCAACGTCATGACAGAATACGAAGAAAAGTTTTCTAGTATGGGTAACCCAATCTTTAAACTAATCGCATCCAGATAATCAAAATGCTGCACAAAGCGTCGAGTCTTTGCTGCAGCATTTTTTATATTCACAGTCCATTTAACACCAAGTAGCCATCCCCCTTTAGGGATAGGGCTCGTTTTATTTTCCTATGTACAGTCACAAAATGTTGATTTTCTTAAGCTGCTAGTGGAGCTTTTGTGGATGTCCTTTCATAGATTTTGCACTTCAAGACCACTGTATGCAAAAAAATAACGCCGAGATAAACTCGACGTTTTCGTGCGCGACCAGGGGTTCGAACCCTGGACACCCTGATTAAGAGTCAGGTGCTCTGCCAGCTGAGCTAGTCGCGCATATTCAATTCATTGCCTCAGCAACGAATATAAGTATATAGCCTGTTTCCACTTTTTGCAAGTGTTTTTTTATTATTTTTACATATTTTTCGATGTTTTTTTCTTTTTTATTTCTGAATTTTCTATCTCCATTAAATTATCAGAATCTGTTGTCCGTAAATATAATAATACCTGTCTCTATTGTGAGACAGGTATCTATTTTATATGCTAGCAAATAGCTTTTCAATTTCTTCAGCTGACATTACACGATTTGGATCTGATAAATCTACACCAACATCAGGTATCACAACATCATCTGATTCTTCTTCCTTTGGTGGCTCTGGCTCAGGTTCAGGAGCTGGCTCTTCCTCAACTGGACCACCAACCTCAGCAAGTAATGCATCTAAATCTGGAGCTTCTTCTAATGCCGGCTCCGATGCAGCAATTTCTACAACTTCTTCTGCCGCTGGTTCCTCAGCCGCTATCTCTACTGCTTCTTCTACCGCTGGTCCCTCGGCTGCGGTTTCTACTGCTTCCTCTGCCACTGGCTTCTCGGCTGCTATCTCTACTGCTTCCTCTGCCACTGGCTCCTCGGCTGCGATTTCTACTGCTTCCTCTGCCACTGGTTCCTCGGCTGGCATTTCTGCTACTTCTTCTGCCACCGGTTCCTCAGCTGCGATTTCTACTGCTTCTTCTACTACTGGTTCGCCATCTGGGATTTCAATTAAATCATCAGCTGGAGCTTCCTCAACTGCGGTATCTAAATCTAGTCCTAAATCTTCTACAGCAGCTTCCTCAGTAGCTGCATCTAAATCAAGTCCTAAATCATCTACAGGGATTTCATCTGCAACTGATTCTTCTTCAACCATTGCATCTAAGTCTAATCCAACATCATCTCCAAATGACTCCTCAATTACAGGTTCTTCAGCTGGCACATCTTCTTCTACTATAGCATCTAAATCTAATCCCAGGTCGTCTACTGAAGTTTCTTCCATCATTGGCATTTCTTCTGCCGCCGGGGCTTCTTCCATTGCCGGCATTTCTTCTGCCGCTTGGACTTCGTCTATCGTCGGCATTTCTTCTGCTATTGGATCTTCGTCAATCGTCGGCATTTCTTCTGCCGCCGGGGCTTCTTCCATCACTGGCATCTCTTCTGTCACTGGAGTTTGTTCCATTACTGGCATCTCAGGAGCACTTGCCGGCTCCGATGCAACTTCTGTTACAACAGGTGGAACAACTACTTGAACAGGCTGAGCTGCAATTGCAGACATCTGACCCTGAATTCTTCCTTCTAAGCTAGATAACTGAGATGTAATTTCAGCAATCTTTTGCTGAATATCAAAATTCGTTTCCTTCAGCAATGACTGTTGCTTTTCAATAATTGAATTATTATTATTTTCAAGCTTCTCCTGGATGGCTATCATTTGATTGATAAGCTCATCATTGGAATTCATTAAAGCATCTGTATTTTCCTTACTTCTGGAAATTGTAACCTTTGCTACTGCCTTCTGGGCATTAATAATATCTTCTGCTGGAAGTGAGCTATTTTCTTCTATTGCTCTAAGTCTTTGATCAAGTTCATCAAAGCTTTTTCTTATGACGAGATAGGATGCCTTTTGTGCATTATAAATATCCTCATATTTCTGTTCTTCCATGTCCTTGCTTTTCAAAGACATATCTAAAACACCGCTTATAAGGAAAAAAAGCGCAATAATCATCAATAGTATTCCAGCGGCCATTCCCATAAAATTGCTCTTGTAATTTATCATGATATATAATTCCATGATAATGAGTACCGCCACAGCAATACTAGCTAGAATAATTTGGATTTTATCCTTGGCAATTTCTCTTTGAATTCTTTTTCCGTTCTCGTCCATGTCGCCCCCTAGCCATTACTATTTTCGAATAGAGATACCATATCCTTTGCAAACGAAATAGGATACAGCTGCACCATAACAGAATCTACTACTGTACCAATTTTCAAATTAAATGTTATCTTTACAAAATCTATTTCTGGAGATTCAAATAATCTCTCAAAAATCTTTACACTTTCAACATCGATATTGTCTGTTTTTGGTGGAGAAATATCGACAATTCTGTTCAGTAACTGAGACATTGAAGATGCCGCACTTCCCATCATCTGATTCATTGCTTCTGAAACTGCTGATAATTGTATTTCACCAATTTCATCAGGACCTGCTACTCCCTGTCCTCCCATCATTAAATCTGCGATAATTTTTACATCATTTTCTTTTAATATTAATACGTTACTTCCTGATAAACCTTTTACATAATTTATATGAACCAACACACATACATTATGATAATCGTCTAAAGCTTCGCTTTTCCTAATAAATTCAATTTTTGGTGTTGTAATATCTACTTTTAAATTATTTAACAAAGCACTTAAAGAGGTTGCTGACGAACCCATGCTTATATTAGCAATTTCCCCCAAAGTATCTTGCTGCTGTTTTGTTAATTCGATATCTGCCATGCATTTTCATCCTCCTCTTATTTATTTTCCCCCTATTTTGCGTATTACATTCTTAATTTGATTATACAATATCTTTATTTATTAGATTACTTATGTACTCTATTGTATTCTAACTCAATATTGCGAAAATTATGTGGTTAATTTATTATTTTTTCTTATTTATTCATTAATTATTTTGAGCCATTTATGGAAATTATTTAAGAAACTAAAAAAAGACTTAGCAAGCTAAGTCTTTAAATAAATGAAGCCACAATTGGTATTGTGATTATAGATAATAAAGTTGTAATTATTGTCGCCTTACTGCAAAGGCTCTCATCTCCACCATATTCCTTAATGAACATTGTGACGATGCTCCCAACTGGCATAGCAAACATCAAAACAAATACGCCAAATATTGTTTTGTCATGTTCCATGCCTCTAAAAACAAATGAAACTATAATTGGTATTATTACAAGTGTGATTAATGCAAATAAATAAAGGCGTACACCTTGGAATACTTTTTTAAGTGGAATCTTAGCAATTGAAACTCCAATAACAATCATTGAAAGTGGTATCGTTGCATCACCTATATAATCAAAGAATAGTAACACTGAGTCATTAAACTGGAAACCGAGAAAATATATTATGATTGCAATTAAGGAACATACAGTTCCAATATTGATCATTCCTTTTATTCCTCTTGTTCTTTCTTCCTTTGGAAGATTTTTCTGAGCAATGAAAGTACCAAGTGTATATAAGACCACATTGTATACAAGAATATAAAATGTTATGTAGATAATGCACTCTTCTCCATAAATGCTTGAGATTACTGGTATTCCCATGAACCCTACATTTGAAAAAATCGTCATCAATCTAAAAACATTTTTCTGATTATCATTTTTAGAAAGGGCTATAGCAATTGGATAACTTAATATAATGTTCATAGTAAAATAAATCACTATAAACATAAAATTTTCTTTTATTAGATTTAAATCAGCGCCACCTGCAGAAATTGCTGAAAGAGCTCCATTTATTACAAGGGCTGGATTAAAAATATTAACAACTATAACAGAGAGCTTTTTATAGCTGTAATCATCAAGCCATTCTTTTTTATAGCTCAAATAGCCAAGCCCCATCATAGCAAGTAACATTAACATTCTTTGAAAAATCACTATAATATCCATTTGTAAATCCTCTCTAAAAAAAGGAGCCCTTAAGGCTCCAATAAAAATGTTCGAGATGGGATTCGAACCCACGGCCTTCCGCTTAGGAGGCGGACGCTCTATCCAGCTGAGCTACTCAAACATACGATTTTACACAACTATTAGATTTTAATCTAATAGTTATGAAAAATCAACCGTTCCCTGTAGCCAAATAATACCCTTAAAACGTCTACCAACTAAAGGTTCTCCGTACAGATTCTTTTTATTAATACATACTTCTAAAATCACATCGTTACTATCAACTGTAAGAACATAAAGCTCTTCCATAGTAATGTGATTTATCAAAGATTTTACATCTAGAATTTCACCAAGTATTTCATACTTATCATTTTCGATACCATAAGGCATAAAATAACTTGTTACTACACTGAGAATATCTTCCCTGGTAACTCTTCTCGAAATTTTTTGATATAAATCAATCTCATCCATAGTCAAGCTTTCGAGAGCTTCTTCATTTCCCTCTCTCGCCTGCTCAACAAGATCAATTCTTTTTTGATTATTCATTTTAGCCTTTATACGACTTTTTTCATTGTCATACAAAGGGAGAATAATTTTGGCGTCTAAAGATAAAGCAGCCAATCTAATATCTTTCTTTTCGATTTTTTTATCCTTAAGATTATTTCTAAGGAACTGACCCATGTTCTGCAATTGAAAAATAAGATTAACACCTAATCTTATTTCATCACACATAACCAGGTAATTATCTTTATCAGATTGTTTAATTACTTCAACATCATTTTTAGCTGAAACTGACTCTCCAAAATAAGATGGATAATAGTAATCTAATACAAACTCATCATCCTCATTATAAACGCCTCTAAGAACGAGGCCCACATTATCAGCTACCATACATCTAAGTTCAACAAATTGATTTCCATCAAGATCTATTGCAGACTCATGATAATCAGGCCTAAGTCTTATTTCCTGGAGAAGATTTTCCAAGGTCTTTTTATTTATTTTACTAAATCCAATGGCTGGCAAATATTGATGCATTAATTTCCACCTAGTGCTTGTTCTAATGCTTGCTCTTCTTCTTCAGCAAGCTGGATAATTGAATTTCCATCAATTATCTCTTTAACATAAGTATAACATCCTTCTCTAGAATGCATAGCATTAATTACAAATCCTGAATTATTCTCATTTAATAAGCAAAGTGAAAAGCTAAGCTTTCCTCCCATTTCATTAAATGCGTCGTATTTAACAAGACCAATTTTTTGGAAGCAATCCTTCATGTTTTTGAAGATTGTATCGATATTTCTCTCATTACTTGCATTAGCCTCAATAAGTTCATCAACCTGCTCAAGTCTATAAACTAATGTATCCTCTAATGACTTTGCATCGCTTCCCTGCATAAAGATTTTATATCTCTTTTTTAGCTTTGACATTTGTACAATGAAAACTATTAAGAGAATCATCATAATTAAAACTAAAGCTGCTAGTCCTATTACGATGTAATCTGTGCTAATTCCTAAGTATTGTTCTATCATTCTTGTCTCCTACAAACAAATGTTCTATTTTATATTTTCAAGTAATTCTACTATTCTATTAAGCTCATCCTGAGAATAGTATTCAATTTCAAGCTTTCCAGATTTGTTATCCTTAGCATTAATAAATACTTTTGTACCAAGTACGCTCTTAAGCTTTTCTTGTGTCTGATGATAAACAGCAGCTAACTGAGGATCTAATTCATTTGACTTGTTCTTCTTGTCAGTGCCCTTGTCATTTAATAACTTCTTAACTTCACGCTCAACATCACGTACTGACATTTTCTCATCAAATGCTCTTTCAGCAAATTCATACTGCTTGTCTAAATCTGTGATTGAAAGCATTGCACGGGCATGACCTGTTGTAAGCTTATCATCAACAATCATGTCCTGAACTCTCTTATCTAACTTTAATAATCTAAGAGCATTTGTAATTGTAGTTCTGCTCTTTGATACTCTCTCTGCAACCTCATCTTGCTTTAACTTGAACTCATCAATAAGTCGAGCAAAAGCCATAGCCTCTTCGATTGGGTTTAACTGTTCACGCTGAATATTATCAATAAGTGAAATCTCAACGAACTCCTGCTCGCTAAGATTCATAATTGTAACTGGAACCTTTTTGAAGCCAGCAATTCTTGCTGCTCTCCATCTACGCTCACCACCGATAATCTCATAATAGTTTCCACGGTCCTGAACAATAAGTGGATTTATGATTCCATGTATTTTAATATTTTCAGCTAAGTCCTGAAGCTTATCCTCATCAAAGTTTTTTCTAGGCTGAAGCTTATTAGGCTCAACCTTATTAATATCTACTTCAACTGGTGCCCCATGCTGTTCTGGATTAACAGCAACTACACCTTCATTTTTATTAACAATAAGAGAATCTAATCCCTTACCTAATCCTCCCTTTTTTGCAGCCATTTTATAAATCCTTTCTTCCAATAATTTCTTTTGCTAAATTACGATAGCTCTCTGCACCTGTTGACTTTGAATCATAAAGATTAATTGGAAGTCCATGAGATGGAGCTTCTGCAAGACGTACATTTCTTGGAATAATAGTTTGATAAACAGTTGCATTAAGATTATTCTTAACTGTATCAACTACATCAGATGAAAGGTTTGTTCTTGCATCATACATAGTAAATACTACTCCATCAATCTTAAGTTTTGGATTAAGTCTTTGCTGAACTAAGTCGATTGTATGAATCAACTGACTAATTCCCTCCAGCGCATAATACTCACACTGAATAGGAACAAGAACTGAATCTGCAGTAGTCATCGCATTAATAGTTAACATATTAAGAGATGGTGGACAATCGATAATTACATAATCAAAATCATCCTTTACATAATCTACTGCATTTCTAAGAATATATTCTTTTTCATTAATACCAAGAAGTTCAATCTCAGCACCAGCTAAATCTACATTAGATGGAATAACTGTAAGGTTTGGAATATTTTCAACCTGATACATACATTCCTTGATGCTGCATTGATCAAGAACTAAATCATAAACAGTGTTCTCACACTCATCCTTATCTAAACCAAGTCCACTTGTAGCATTTCCCTGTGGATCAGTATCAATTACAAGAACCTTTTTCCCTGCTTCAGCCAAGCAAGCTGAAAGGTTAATACTAGTTGTAGTTTTACCAACACCACCTTTTTGGTTGGCAATAGCAATTACTCTCTTCATTTAATTATCTCCCTCACTTTATTTTTACATTATCTCTTCAACTCTTAGAATTATATCATTCCAAAAAAATCAATTCTACCAAGAAAATCTGTTTGAATTACTACTCTTCTACACTATATTTACTATATATAGTAAGCATTTTTCTATTGTGATAATGTTTCACGTGAAACATTATTAATATAAAATAGCAATATCTTGGAGTTGAATCAAAAATCTAAATACTATATTTTGTGTTTTATAAGAGTAAAATACAAAAATGTTTCACGTGAAACATTTCTATATATAGGTTAGTTATTATTTATATATTAGAAATAATATTATCTAATTCAATTTGAGCCCTGTATGGATCCAATAATATCAAACTTTTTATATTAGAAAGCTGTGCAATTAACTCACTTCGTACAATATCACATGAATTTTCCTTGTTGATATTTGTTTCCTGTACATTAGAATTTTCTGTAAGTGTATTGTCTTCTTCTTTCTTTTCTTCAACTTTTTCAATAACAGGCTTATTTACAACAGCAGTATTATTAATCAACGCATTAACTTCTACTAATCTTCCATCGTAGAACTTCATTTGATTATTTTTTAAACTCATTTGACTATTTAAATCTTCAATAATTAAACGAACTTCTGCTGCCTTTTCATTATTTTTTGCATTAATATCTCTAGGAGATAATTCTTTAAAAAACGAATCATTAGACTGTTCAAGAATATCAAGAAACTTAGTTTCTTCTTTTATTTTTGTTTCTAATAAATCCATATCTTCTTTTAATTGGATTTTTTCAGAAATCAACTCTTCCTGATATTTTTTTAGGAAGTCATTAATCATATAACAATCCCCCATTATCTGTTTCATGTGAAACCATTACGTAAGTGGTTCCTTACTAGGTGTCCCAGCTTTTCTTGGATATGCCTTTGGAGTATTTTTTTCTTTATTAATGATAATAAAGGAACGATTAATATCTGTATTAGGCAATTTAAAATAAACTGGTTTATTCATGGAACCACCAAGTTTCTTAATAGCTGAACCTGAAGCATTTATCTCTTCAGTAATATCACCTGACTTATAGCTAATAAAATATCCATTAACTTTTACTAATGGTAAACAATACTCTGATAAAGTAGATATATTAGCTACTGCTCTACTAACCACTAAATCAAATTGTTCTCTGTATATTTTATTCCTACCAGCCTCTTCTGCTCTGGCATGTATAAGTGTTACATTATTTAAACCTAAAGCATCTACTACTTCCTGTAAAAACTTAATACGTTTATTAAGTGAATCTATAAGTGTAAACTTTAAATCAGGATAAGCAATAGCCATAGGAATACCAGGGAACCCTGCACCTGTTCCAAGATCACAAATATTTTCTACATCACTTGGTAGTACAGAACATATAGATAAACTATCAGCAAAATGCTTTACAATTACTTCATCAAATTCAGTAATAGCAGTAAGATTCATTACCTTATTTTTTTCTACTAATAATTCATAAAATAAATCAAGCTGCTCTATCTGTTTATCCGATAAAGTAAAATTCCATGTAGATAAAGTATCTACTAAATATGAATAATCCCTACTCATAAATCTCCTATTTCAAAAAAATGGTATGTTTCAAGGGTATATAGAAGTACCCTCAAAACAATGTTATTTTTCTTTATATGTTTCAAGATAAACTAACAAAACAGAAATATCGGCTGGACTAACTCCAGATATACGAGATGCTTGTCCTATATTAGCAGGACGTAATTTAGATAGCTTTTGTCTTGCTTCAATACGCAAACTAGGAACTTCCTCATAATTGATATTTTGTGGTAAAACTTTAGATTCCAATTTTTTGAATTGTTTTACCTGTTTTTCCTGTCTTGTAAGGTATCCTTCATACTTAATATAAATATTTACTTCTTCTCTAACTTCATCTGAAAGCTCTGGTCTCTCTGGATCAATAGGAGCAAGCTTATCATAATCCAGTTCAGGTCTTCTAATTAAATCAACTAACTTGATTCCATTTGATAGAGGAATACTTCCATATGATTCAAGAAGAGCTTGAACTTCTTTACGAGCACCAACGTTAATTTCTTTAACTCTGGCAACCTCTTCATTAATTAAACGTTCCTTTTCAACCACATGATCATAACGTTCTTTTGATAAAAGACCAACCTCGTAACCGATTTTAGAGAGGCGTAAATCTGCATTATCTTGTCTAAGTAAAAGTCTATACTCTGCTCTCGAAGTCATCATACGATAAGGCTCTTTTGTTTCCTTTGTAACCAAATCATCAATAAGAACTCCAATGTAAGAATTACTTCTATCGAGAATCATAGGTTCTTTGCCCTGAACCTTTAATGCAGCATTTATACCAGCAACTATACCTTGAGCTGCTGCTTCCTCATATCCACTACTTCCATTAAACTGACCAGCAGCAAATAATCCATCAATATCTTTAAACTCAAGTGATGCTTTTAATTGAGTTGCTTTGATGCAATCATATTCAATGGCATATGCATTACGAACAAATTTACAATTTTCAAGACCAGGTACTGTTCTATACATTGCGTACTGAACATCTTCTGGCATCGAAGAACTCATGCCACCAATATACATTTCAGTAGTATTAAGTCCCTCTGGTTCAACGAAAAGTTGATGGCGATTCTTATCTGCAAAACGAACAACTTTATCTTCAATACTAGGACAGTATCTTGGACCAGTTCCTTCAATAACACCTGAGTACATAGGTGATCTATCTAGATTCGCTCTAATAATTTCATGTGTCTTTTCATTTGTATAAGTAAGATAACAAGGAACCTGTTCAATCTGAACATCTTCTCTATTTGTACTAAATGAAAATGGAATAACTGGATCATCTCCAAGTTGAATTTCCATCTTAGAATAATCAATAGAATTACCATCAATTCTTGCAGGAGTACCAGTTTTAAAGCGGTTTAATTCTACATTATTAGCGAGTAATGAATCACTAAGATGGTTTGCAGCCTTTAATCCATTAGGGCCACAATGTTCAATAACATCACCATACAAACATCTAGCTTTAAGATATGTACCTGTACAAATTATTACTGCTTTACAATGATAAGTAGCTCCAGATAAAATCTTTACACCACATACTTTATTATCTTCAATAATTAATTCAGTAACTTCTGCTTGTCTTAATGTAAGATTTTCTGTTTCTTGCATTGTTTTTCTCATTCTAAGAGAATAAGCAGATTTATCAGCTTGAGCTCTAAGTGAATGAACGGCAGGTCCTTTTGAAGAATTGAGCATCTTGGACTGAATAAAAGTATGATCGATATTAATACCCATCTGTCCACCAAGTGCATCAAGCTCTCTTACCAAATGACCTTTTGAACTACCACCAATATTTGGATTACATGGCATTAATGCAACAGAATCCATGCTAACAGTAAAACAAATTGTATTAAGACCCATGCGAGCTGAAGCAAGAGCTGCTTCACAACCAGCATGACCTGCACCTATAACAACAACATCATAGGATTCTTCAACGTGTGACATAAGTACTCCTTTTTATGTATCATTTATCGTCGCAAATAAATTTGCTCCTGACACAAATATTTTACTTTGTATAAGTTTTTTGTATCATTTTTCGTCGCAAATAAATTTGCTCCTGACACAAATATTATGCTTTGTAAAAGTTTTTTGTATCATTTTTTCGTCGCAAATAAAATTTGCTCCTGACACAAAAAATTTTGCTTCGCAAAAGTTTTTTGTATCATTTGCCCATACAAAACTCAGAAAAGATTTTATTTGCTAAGTCATCTTCTATTGTCTCACCTGTAATCTCCCCAAGGAAATTATAAGCATCCATTAAATCTATAGAAAAGAAATCTTCTGGCATCATATTATCAATACTTATTAAAACATTTAAAAGACTATTCTTTGCATTTGATAAACATGCTGCTTGTCTTGAATTAGTAATATACAAAGTATCATCTGTTTTAACCTGACCTGAGAAAAACATATCAGTAATAGTAGACTCAAGTGTCTTCAATCCATCTAAGCTAACAGATGAGAAAGAAATAACAGGTTTATTATATTTTTTGTATATATCTTCCTCGCTAATTACTGTATCGAGGTCAGATTTATTAAGCAAAATAATGACTTTTTTATCAAAAATCTTATCCATGATAAATTCATCTGCTTCATCTATTGGTCTTGAAGAATCAATAACGAACAAAATCAAATCAGCATCATCTATACAATCTAATGCTTTATCAACACCAATTTTTTCTACTATATCTTCTGTCTCTCTGATACCAGCTGTATCAATAATATTAAGAGAAACTCCATTAATAGTAATCTGCTCTTCCAACGTATCTCTTGTGGTACCTGGAATATCTGTAACAATAGCACGCTCTCTTCTAGATAAAGTATTTAAAAGAGAAGATTTACCAGCATTAGGCTTTCCTAAAATTAATGTGTTAATACCTTCTTTTAAAATATGACCAGAATTAAATGAATCAAGTAATCCATCGACAGATGAAATCATCTCATTTACTTTGATAGATAGTTCTTTTGGATAACCAGTTAAATCATAATGCTCAGGATCATCGAGCGCAGATTCAATGTAAGCAGTTTCATAAATAATACTATCTCTTAATCCATCAATAATTTTCTTCAAAGAACCTGAAAGCTGTTTAACTGAATTTTTCATAGCGAGCTCAGAATTAGAAGAAATCAAATCCATAATAGATTCTGCTTCAGATAAATCAATTCTTCCATTTAAAAAAGCTCGCTTAGTGAATTCTCCTGGCTCCGCTATACGAGCGCCAGCTTTTACTAATAAAGAAAGAACTTTCTTAAGAACTAAAATACCACCATGACAATCAATCTCAATAGTATCTTCAGTTGTATAAGAACGAGGTGCTCTCATAATCATTACAAGCACTTCATCTATAAGTTCATTATCATCATAAATATGTCCATATTGAATAGTATGAGTATCACAATCAACTAATTTATTTTTTCCACGAAAAATAGAATCCACTATTGTAAGGGATTCTTCTCCTGAAACTCTGATAATTCCAATACCAGAACTATTTAATGATGTTGCAATAGCACAAATTGTATCTGATTGGTACATTTATACCTCCAAACTATTCTTTACCTTGGAATAAATTCCAAAAATTGAAATCTACTACAAGAAAAAGAAATAAAATATTTGCATTAACCTTATAATTAAAAATATAAAATAAAGATTATAAAGGGTTAGTCTAAAAATAAAAGACTAACCCTAAAAAATCAATAATTATTTCTTAAGAGTAATTACAACATAACGATATGGCTCTTCACCCTCTGAATGAGTTGTTACATTATTATCATTCTGAAGTGCAGAATGAATAATTCTTCTCTCATAAGGATTCATAGCTTCAAGAGTAACAGCTTTCTTTGTTCTCTTAACTTTGCTAGCCATATTTCTTGCAAGATTCTCTAAAGTTTCTTTTCTACGACGTCTGTAATCTTCAGTGTCAATTTTTACTCTTGTATAATTTTCAGAAGAACGATTAACAGCAAGATTTGTAAGATACTGAAGTGAGTCAAGAGTCTGACCACGCTTTCCAATCAAAACTCCCATCTCTGGACCAGCTAAATCAATACAAAGTGTATTGTCAGCTTCATCAAACTCCATTGAAATGTTAACTTCAAGCTGCATAGCTTCGAACACACCATCAAGAAATTCCTTAGCAACTTCCTTAGGGTCTTCTTCTGAAGAAATAACTACTTTAATTAAAGCATCTTTCGAACCAATTCCAAGAAAACCATTGCTTCCCTCTTCAATAACTTCGTATTTAATCTGATCAGATGTAACACCAAGCTTTACGGTAGCATTAGTAAGAGCATCATCAACGGTTTTGCCCGAAAACTCAATATATTCCATTATTTAATTCCCCCTTATTTATTATTCATTTCGTTAAATTCTTTAACAAGATTAGCCTTTGAAGCAAGTGAACCGGAAGCTGCTTTTGATCTAAATTCATCAGCCTTCTTTAGGACCTCAGCATCTTCATTAACAAGATTTGCTTTTTCTGACAAAGTCTTCTTTGTATTCATACGAGCTGCATCATAAATCTGAGCCTGACGAATACCACGCTTTTCAGCTTTTTTAGCAGCCTTTTCTTTATTTGCTTCAATTATGCTCTCAAGATCAATTTTTTCAAAATGCTTGTTAAGGAAGAACTGTTGTACAGTACGAATAACAGCACCTGCAATCCAATAAAGACCAAGACCTACAGGAACAGTAAATGCAATGAATAATGACATAAGTGGCATCATAAGATTCATTGTCTTCATCTGAGCAGCCATCTGATCAGACTGACCTGCAGTTGAATTAACCTGACTAATCTTAATGTTAATCATCTGAGAAACATAAGAAATAATAGGAATAAGTAACGCTGCAATAATTAATCCAAAATTCTTATTATCTGACCATGCAGTCTTAATAAGATTGAGTGGTGTGTCAGAAATGTTAAGAATAAATAAATAATTAATGTGTGAAAGCGCGCTAGTAACTGAATGAATTGAATCAGTTAATGAAGGGAAATTTGAAATAACTTCATCCCAGCCTGCATCAGGAAGCTTATATAAAACATCAATAAAATAATTCTTTAAAGCATCACCTGTAGCAGAAGAATCAAAAGTAACAGACTTTACATAAGTATCATGAATAGTCTGCATAACCTCTGCTGCTCCATCAGTTGCAGCAATACCATCAACTAATCCAGAAAAAATATTCTTTACAGAAGTAATATAACCAGGAACATTATAGAAAACTCTATAAAGTGCAAATAAGATAGGCATCTGAATAAGCATGTATCCACATGAACCAGTCATTGAAATACCATACTTGTCATAAAGTGCCTGAGTCTCATTTTGCTGAGCCTGCATAGAAGCCTGGTCCTTTTTACCTTTGTATTTATCCTGAATAGCTTTCATTTCAGGTTGCATCTTACGAGTAAGGACAGCGAATTTCTGCTGCTTATAAGTAAGAGGGAACATCAAAATATAAATTACAAAAGTAAAAACAATAATTGTAAGAGCTATATTTTCGATTCCAACATTAGAAAGGAAAATATAAATCTTGTCCATAATCCATCCAAGAACCTTAGCGATAGGTCCAAGAATGGAACCGTTATACGCGGTTAATAAAAGTTCGCTCAATGTAAAACCTCCAGTTTTTAAGGAACCGGATCATAACCACCATGTGAAAAAGGGTTACAACGAACAAGTCTCCAAAGTGTAAGTGCACCACCCTTAACTGCTCCATGCTTTTGAATGGCCTGCAAACCATAAGCTGAGCATGTAGGGCAATATGGGCACTTTGTAGTCTTCATTGGAGACAAATATTTTTGATATAACTTGATTAAAAATATAAATAACTTCTTCAACATAATAGAAACGATGATTCCATTTTATTTACGAGTTACCTTGTGAAGATTTGCAAGATGAAGGAGAGATTTTTCAATCTCCGCGAAATTAGCAGATGCCGCAGCTTCTCTTACAACGACTACAATGTCCAAACCACTATTGAACATCTCTTCATTTAGTCTATAACTTTCTCTTATCAGTCTCGTCAAATGATGCCTAACTACTGAATTTCCAACCTTTTTACTAACAGAAATTCCAATTCGATTTCGATCTGTATTATTATGGTAAATATACATAACTAACTGGCGGTTTGCTTTAGACACACCTCGTCTGTATACCAAAGTGAAGTCTTTATTCTTTTTAAGTGATTCACTAAAATCCATAACAATTATTTTCCTTTAAATAGAAAGAAAGACCACATGGTCTGTGGCCTAAGCTGATAATTTCTTTCTTCCTTTTGCACGTCTTGCAGCAAGAACCTTACGTCCACCTGCTGTGCTCATTCTAGATCTAAATCCATGTACTTTGGATCTCTGTCTCTTTTTTGGTTGATATGTCATCTTCATAATATATCCACCTCCTCTTTATGAGAAAACATCAGTTGAAATTATATAGTGAAAACCTTATAAAGTCAATAAAAAATGAACTAATTAAATATAGAAGTAACTGTGGATAACTAAAAAACACAATATCTAAATATAATCATAAAAGTTAAATACTAAATATAGTAAAAAATCTTAAAAAATTTTTCTAATGTTATCTACATCCTGTGGATAACATTGTGGATAAATGTTAATTATTCTCGTTTTATTCACATTGAACAAATAAAATACCTTAAAATAGGCAATTATTTTGTGGATAACTTTATTTTATAGATGTGGATAAATATAATTTCATTTTTAAAGCCCCAAATTTAGAAAATAAGCCATTTTATGTTTTAAACAATCCCCTACACCATTTCATAGTAAATATTGCTAAAAAGGCTTATTTAGTTTAGAATATAAAATAGTTTAAAATGTGGATAAAAGGGAAAATATATGGAAGAAATTGTTAAAAAATGGGATGAAATCCTTACATATCTAAAGAATGAATATGCAATCACAGATGTATCTTATGATTCTTGGATAAAACCTCTTGAATTATTTCAAATAGAAGATAATAAATTATATCTTACATACAACGGTGATCAAAATCAAATGACACTAGGTTACGTTACTAGAAAATATGCTACTCCACTTATGGTTACAATAGCAGAAATCACCGGAACAAAATTCGATGAAATATTAGTTATTTCCCAAGACAATGCTAATCAAATTAAAAAAGAAAAAAATCTTGAACATATTAATATAGAAGAAATACATCCAATCGAAAATAAAAGTATTGGAAATTCAACTATTAATCCAAAGTTTACCTTCGACAATTTTGTCGTAGGTAGAAATAACAGATATGCTCAATCAGCTGCATTACTTGTTGCTGAATCTCCTGGAGAATTCTACAATCCTCTTTATTTATATGGAGGACCTGGACTTGGTAAAACTCACTTGATGCAGGCCATCGGAAATTTCATTCAAAAACAAAATCCAAATGCTCATATTTTATATGTAACTTCAGAGGAATTTACAAACGAAGTTATTGAAAACATGAGAACTACCAATAATGCTACAGCAATGCAAAAGTTCAGAGATAAATATCGAACTGTTGATGTATTAATGGTAGATGATATTCAATTTATAATAGGAAAAGAAGCAACTCAGGAAGAGTTTTTCCATACCTTCAATGCTTTACATTCTATGGGTAAACAAATTGTCATTTCATCAGATAAACCTCCAAAACAAATGGAAACTCTTGATGAAAGATTCCAATCAAGATTCGATATGGGTCTTATGGCTGACATTGGTTATCCAGATTACGAAACAAGAATGGCAATTCTTAATAAAAAGATAGAAGAAAAAGGATTTACCCTTGATGAATCTATCAGAAAATATATTGCTGAAAATATTCAATCAAACGTTAGAGAAATCGAAGGAGCTTTAAATAAACTTATTGCATTCTCTCGCCTTGAAAAAAGTGAAATCACAATGGACATTGCTGAAAGAGAATTACAAAACTTTATTACTCCTAACATTTCAAGAGAAATTACTCCACAGTTAATTATTGAAGTAGTTTCAGAACATTTCAATCTTACCGTAGATCAAATGGCATCTAAAAATAGATCTAATAATGTAGCAAGACCTAGACAGATTGCCATGTACTTATGTAATACAATGACTGATTCTTCTTTACAGGCAATTGGATTACTACTAGGTGGTAGAGATCATTCAACAATTATTCATGGAGCCAATAAAATTGGTGAAGAAATTGAAAAGGATGAAAACACAAAAAACCTAGTTGAAACAATAAAAAAGAAAATCAATCCAAACTAGTATTGTTTAAAACCTGTTGATAACAATATGGATAACATGTTAGTAAGCTGTTTAAATCATGAGGATAATTTTTCAAAACATAATTACTCCATTTTTTATTCACAAATTATCCATACATTATCAATAGATAATTCACAGTTTTTTAAAAGTTATTATTCCATGTTTTACGTATAGATACTGGTGTTTCACAGTTATATACATATCCACAGCCTATAAGAATAATACTTAGAATTTAAAATATATTATTTTTATTTTTAAGAAAGGGAGCAATCAAAATGAAAATCACATGTCAAAAGGCAGACCTTAATAAAGGTGTTAATATTGTTTCTAAAGCAGTACCAACTAGAACAACAAAGGCAATACTTGAATGTATTCTTATTGATGCATCTTCTGGTGAAATTAAACTTACTGCTAATGATTTAGAATTAGGTATAGAAACAATCATAAATGGAACAATTATAGAAAGAGGTATTATAGCTCTTGATGCAAATTTCTTATCAAAAATCGTTAGCAAGCTTCCTGATACAGAAATTACTATAGAAACAAACTCTTCATTTGAAACATTTATTAGTTACGAAAAAGCTGGAAATAAACAAAGAATCATTGGTAAACCAGGTGATGATTTCCCATATATTCCAGTAATTCAAAGAAATCAAGCTATTACTCTTTCTCAGCTTACATTAAAAGAAATTGTAAGACAGACAATTTTCTCAGTTGCTGATAATGATACAAATAAACTTATGACTGGTGAGCTTCTTGAAATTAAAGATAACAAGCTTAAAGTTGTAGCTCTTGATGGTCATAGAGTATCTATTAGAAATGTTGAACTTAAAAATCCAACAAGTGATGTTAAGGTTATTGTTCCAAAGAAAACTCTTAATGAAATTATCAAAATTATAGATGGTGGAATTGATGATGAAGTAAGAATTTACGTTACTGATAGTCACATCATATTTGAATTTGATAAAACTACTGTTGTTTCAAGAATTATCGAGGGTGAGTTCTTTAAAATCGAACAGATGCTTTCTGATAACTACGAAACAAAAATTAGAATTAATAAAAAGCAATTATTTGAAGTTATTGATCGTACTACTCCTTATGTTCATGAAGGAGATAAAAAACCAATCATTATCAATGTATCAGATAATATTATGTCACTTTCAATATCATCATATAACGAATATATGACTGAGGATATTGATATTGACAAAGAAGGCAAGGATATCATGATTGGATTTAATCCAAAATTTGTTATGGATGCCCTCAAAGTTATTGATGATGAAGAAATTAATCTTTATATGTTAAATTCAAAGACTCCATGTTTTATTAAGGACGATAATGGTTCATTCATTTACATCGTACTTCCAGTAAACTTCAATAATCCAGGAGCAAATTAGAATTATGGATACTATTCAAATTAGAGACGAATTTATTAAATTAGGTCAGCTATTAAAGTTAGCAAATTTAGTAGAGTCTGGAGCAATGGCAAAGGAAGTCATTGAAGAAGGACTTGTAAAATATAACGGCGAGGTTGAAACTCGCCGTGGTAAAAAGGTTTACCCTGGTGATGTTGTTGAATTTAATGGTGAAAGCGTAACAGTAACTAATGATAATTAAATCCATTGAACTTGAAAATTTTAGAAATTATGATTCATTAAATATTACTTTTGATGAAAATACTACTATTCTTTTCGGGGACAATGCGCAAGGAAAAACAAATATTTTAGAGGCTGCCTATATTAGTGGTACTACAAAATCCCATAAAGGGAGCCGTGATAAAGAAATAATAAAGTTTGATAAAACAGAAAGTCATATCAAAACAATTATTTCAAAAAATGAAAGAGATTATCAAATTGATATTCATCTTAGAAAAAATAAATCTAAGGGAATTGCTATTAATAGAGTTCCAATTAAAAAGGCAACAGATTTATTTGGACTAATTAATATAATTTTATTTTCTCCAGAGGATTTGAATATTATTAAAAATGGTCCTTCTGAGAGAAGAAAATTTATGGATGCCGAACTTTGTCAAATTGATAAGATTTATCTTTCGGATTTATCAAATTATAATAAAGCACTTAATCAAAGAAATGCTCTATTAAAAGAGATTGTATATAAGCCAGATTTAAAAGAAACTCTTTCAATTTGGGATGAGCAGCTTATTAATTATGGCAAAAAAATAATCACAAGAAGACAAGAATTTATTAATGATATCAACATTATCGTAAAAGATATCCACTATAAGATAACAGGTGGCAAAGAAAATATAGATGTTAGCTATGAGCCAAACATTGAAGATATATTTTTTCTTGATGAATTAGTTAAAAACAAAGAAAAGGATATGAGATTTTGCCAGACTTCTGTTGGTCCACATAGAGATGATATTAAGATTACAGTTGATGGAATTGATATTAGAAAGTATGGAAGTCAGGGGCAACAACGTACTTGTGCTCTCTCATTAAAGCTTTCAGAAATAAAATTAGTTGAAAATACAATTAATGATAAACCAATTCTTTTATTAGATGACGTTTTATCAGAGCTTGATAAAAATAGACAAAGCTATTTGCTAGATAATCTTGTTGATACTCAAACAATTATTACTTGTACTGGTATCGATGAATTTATCAAAAACAGATTTAGTTTAAATACAGTTTACAATGTTAAAAACGGTTCTATAGATTTAATTACGGAGGAACTAAATGAGTAAAGAAGTTAATCAGGAATATGGTGCTGACCAAATACAAATCCTTGAAGGTCTTGAAGCTGTTAGAAAAAGACCTGGTATGTATATTGGTTCTACATCTGAAAGAGGTCTTCATCACTTGGTTTACGAGATTGTTGATAACGCAGTAGATGAAGCACTTGCTGGATTTTGTACCCATATTCAGGTAACAATTAATCCAGATAATTCAATAACAGTTGTTGATGATGGACGTGGAATTCCTACAGGTATTAACAGTAAAGCTGGAATACCTGCTGTTGAAGTAGTATTTACTGTTCTTCATGCCGGCGGAAAGTTCGGCGGTGGCGGCTACAAAGTATCAGGTGGTCTTCACGGTGTAGGTGCTTCTGTTGTTAATGCTCTATCTGATTGGGTAGAGGTTGAAATAAAAAGAGAAGGCAAAATCTTTAAGCAGAGATATGAGCGCGGAAAAACTATGTATCCACTTAAAGAAATTGGCACATGTGATCCAGCAGAAACTGGTACAAAGGTTACTTTTAAGCCAGATGGAACAATTTTCGAAACTACTATTTTTGATTTTAAGACATTAAAGGTTAGACTTCGTGAGACAGCATTTCTTACAAAGGGTCTTCGTATTACTCTTACAGATGCAAGAGAAGAAGAACCAAAAGAAGAAAGCTTCCACTACGAAGGTGGTATAAAAGAATTTGTACAATACATAAATCGTGGTAATGAAGCACTTTACGATGAAGTTATTTATTGCGAAGGTACAAAGGACAATATTTACGTTGAAGTTGCTATGCAGCACAACGATGGATACCAAGATCAAGCATACAGTTACGTTAATAATATCGTAACACCAGAAGGTGGTACTCATCTTACTGGATTTAGAGGAGCTCTTACAAAAGTATTTAATAAATATGCTAGAGATAACAAGATTTTAAAGGATTCTGATCCACAGCTTGAAGGTGATGATATTCGTGAAGGTCTTACAGCTATCATCTCTATCAAAATTGAAGAACCACAGTTTGAGGGACAGACAAAGCAAAAGCTTGGTAACTCAGAAGCTAGAGGTGCTGTTGATGCTATAGTTTCAGAGCAACTTACATGGTTTTTAGAGCAAAATCCTACAATTGCTAAAAATATCTGCGAAAAATCGCTGCTTGCGCAGCGAGCAAGAGATGCAGCTCGTAAAGCTCGTGATCTTACTCGTAGAAAAACAGCTCTTGAAGGAATGTCTCTTCCTGGAAAACTTGCTGATTGCTCAGATAAGGATCCAAAGAACTGTGAAATCTTTATCGTAGAGGGTGATTCCGCTGGTGGTTCTGCAAAAACTGCAAGAAGCCGAGCAACACAAGCTATTCTTCCACTTCGAGGCAAAATTCTTAACGTAGAAAAAGCTAGAGAAGATAGAATTTATAGTAATGCCGAGATTAAGGCTATGATTACTGCCTTCGGTACAGGTATTCATGAGGACTTTGATATTTCAAAGCTTAGATATCACAAGATTATTATCATGACTGATGCCGATGTTGACGGTGCTCATATTGCAACACTTATGCTTACTTTCCTTTACAGATTTATGCCAGAGCTTATAAAGCAGGGTTACGTTTATCTTGCTACTCCTCCACTTTACAAATTGGAGAAGAACAAAAAGATTTGGTACGCATATTCTGATGAGGAATTAAATAATATTCTTACAGAAGTTGGTCGTGACAGTAACAACAAGATTCAGCGATACAAAGGACTTGGTGAGATGGATGCTGAGCAGCTTTGGGAGACAACAATGGATCCTGAAAAGCGTATCTTAAAGCGTGTTGTTATTGATGATGAGGATGCTTCAGAAATTAATGTTACTTTCTCTACTTTGATGGGTGATAAGGTAGAACCAAGACGTGAATTCATTGAAGCTAACGCAAAATACGTACAAAACTTAGATATCTAAATTTTTCAAAAAATTTTCGGGCTACGCCCGTAGAAAGAAAAAAGGAAAAAGATGGACGACAAAATTTTTGATAATATTCATGATGTTGATCTAAAAGCAACCATGGAAACAAGCTACATTGACTATGCCATGAGTGTAATTGCATCTCGTGCTCTTCCAGACGTCCGAGATGGATTAAAACCAGTTCAACGTAGAGTTCTTTTCTCCATGATTGAATTAAATAATGGTCCCGACAAACCTCACAGAAAATGTGCTCGTATTGTCGGTGATACAATGGGTA